>Ga0180007_10001436_pt1 | contig 32590 bp, 42 predicted proteins | sample MM_PC_MetaG_FD_121122 | JGI IMG/M metagenome (GOLD analysis project Ga0180007, IMG submission 121122) | Groundwater microbial communities from the Aspo Hard Rock Laboratory (HRL) deep subsurface site, Sweden - MM_PC_MetaG | ecosystem: Environmental > Aquatic > Deep subsurface > Groundwater... | reverse complement strand
CATCGAGGATCTGACCATCGTAAAACAAAAAGTTTCCGGGCACGATTTTTTCAACGATTGTTGAAATTTTGCGACAGGTATCTTCAACTCTGCCAACTGCCTCCAGCAAAAAGTAGCGGTGTGCCTCATCGACAGTTTTGCTGTCAGGGCTGTTCTGCGACTTGATCAGCTTAACCCTTACCTTGAAAGTTCCCTGTAGTTTCATCGCCGGCAGCTCTATCTTACCGCTGTAGGTGCCACGCTCATTCTTATCAAGCTTGAACAGCTCAAAGTCTTTCAGATGATTGTAACGATTTTCGGAAGCCGCGGGCCAACCCTCAGCTGGAATATAAGGATTACCGTGAGTAACAAACTGGTAATCAGCGCGCATTTCAGCCAGCACAGCATGCAATCCGGCTTCAGCCACTCCAAGCGCGACGTAGTCGCGTGCCGATCGCGATAAAAGGGCAATCTGGCCTCTCTGAAAAGTCAACATAGCACCAGCCAGAATACCAAGCACCAGACAGATCATCACGATCACCAGAATCGCCTGCCCAGAATGTCTTTGCAACGGCCTCATGGGTGTACTCCGTTAAGTTTACCACGCACGTTAAAACAGGTTCTTACAGTGAAGGTGAGCACCTCTGATGGATCGCGTTCATCGCCCTTGCGCACCAGCGACACCCGCGCATGCACCAGATATGGGCCAGAACCATCCACTTCGTAAGGTTCGTAAGTAAAAAGATTTTTTGCTGGCAAAATAGAGGACGTGCCACTAATAGAGATCGGCTTGCGATTTGTAGTGTAGATAAGCATTTCGCGAACACCATCACAAACCTTGCGTTCTGATTCTTTCTGGGTAGTATCTGGCAAGTCGGTCTTAACTTTGCGGTAAAGATCACTGGTGCCGTCTTCAGCCTTCTTGAGATAATACTCTATAGTTTCTTCGTGAATAAAGTGCGGAGCCGGCGGTTTAACCGCAAAGTCAAAAATCTGGCGGCGCAGCACACAGACCTTGCCTTCGTTAACTGCCATCAGAGCAGCAACAGTCTGGCGATTGGTCTGCTCAGGATAATCAATCCAGTTGGCGTTACGGATGTCGTTACCAAGGTGAGCGAACAGGCGGCGAGCGCTATCGTTGACACCGATATGTTCAAGTGCGGTTTTTATAGATTTTACTTCGGCAAAAAACAAACGATATGCGGCCAGCATAAGGAGAATAAACAGACCCATGGCAATCATGACTTCGACAAGCGTAAACGCACTGCGCCAATTTCGCCAGCGCAAATTACGAGGGCTTAGATAAGCATATACAGAATTCTTCATAACTACCATTGATCGCAGTGGGTTGTGACTAATTCAAATTCCACCAGGTTACCGTCTTCGCTGGCGCGCCAACTTACATTTACCCTGACCAGTTTGAGACCAGAGCCAACATCTTTGTTCTCGGATGGAATGTCTTTAATGCTGATTGTTCGCTTATATTCAATGCTGCCAATAGTAGTGATTGGAACAAATCCTTCGCCATCTTTGTCGAACAAATTGTCAGCCGAATTAAAATCAGCCAGCAATGTATCTCTACGATTATCACCATCAATGCCAAGCTCATGTGAGCGAGCAGCACGAATAGCCTCAACGGCCTGATTGGCAAGAAAAATAGCGGTTTCGTAGTTGCGCACTTTGCGAACGCCGGTAAAACTACTGGAAATTGTCCAGCCAATGATAAAAACCACAACCAGAAGCAACCCGGCAACGATAATTTCGACAAAAGTCATCGCAGTAGTCGGGCGACACCTGGCAAGGTTAATTTGTGAGACTGGCATCTTGTTGTGGCTCATAAACAATACCCAAGGATTCTACCACACTCTCCTCGAATTCATAAATACATAATCAAAAACAACTGTTCGAATTTTTCGCATAAAAAAGGGGCTGCCAAGACAAAGCAAGGCAGCCCCTGATTAAATTGCTACTTAGAATACATCGGCTGGATTGAGGCCAGCTTCCATTACTACGGCATCGGGACTGCTGAATTCAGAGCCACCACGGAAATCTCGGCTTTCAGGGCCTTCGGTGATCTCTTTAACAAAACGCGGGTCGATTCTTGGGTTTTCAAGGTTGCCGTTGTTTGGATTGGGAGCGTCGGCTGTCGGCACCCAGATAAAATCGGGGTGATTCTTGCTTGAATCACCGGTCCATTCACCCGAAACGATGTTGTTTTTGTCATCGAGAAACAGATTGTAAGTATAGCGGTGAGCAAACCACTTGACGCCAATAAAATTGGGGGCAACATTGTCGTCGGCAAAATAGCAGGTTGTGGTAACCTTGAGTTTGCGATCATCAAACCAGCCGGTGGTCCAGGTTGACTCGAACTTGTAAAGCGGATAATTCCAGACCATGCGGTCGGCTGAGGTATCTGCGATCATAGCGCTTTTGCCAGAGGCGATATAGTTTATCAGAAGACGATGGAATTCATCGGGATAGATATCGTTGTAATCATCACCGGGGCGATCCCAGTTACGATTACCATAAAAACTGCAATAGGTGTTCATGTATTGTTCGGACAAAATGGCCTTCTGATCGGCAGTCATAAACTGTATACCGTTGCGCAAATGTGTACTCTTGGGCTCTGGAGACAGAATAGACGCAGCCGACCAACCGTTGCAATGCCCTTCCCAGTTTTCGGCCTTAGGGTTATAGTGGCCATTACGAAGATCGCCTTCCCAGGCAGTAGCCCCTGGGTTTTTACCGGTGCGCGACTGAACATAGGAGTCGTATTTTTCAAAAGGTGCTGGACTGTGACCAGGCCATCCCTTGATCATAAAGCCCTTTTTACGTGACCACCAGTCGCCGGACCAGGGAGCAGGTTTTATTTCGCCTTTGGCAGAGTCTTGTGCCAAAGCCAGCATTGGTGCGATAACAACAAATAGTGCAATAAGCAGGCTGAGCTTTTTCATCAGTCATTACCTCCGGTCTGGGAGTTGGCACCCGGCAGTTCCGAGGCCGGAACCAGGCGGACTTTTCGGGCACGATTTTCTGAAGACACGGCCCAGGGTGTGCCCTCCTGCCAAAGTTGAAGCAGATTAGTACTTGAGCGCTCTTCGGCGACTTCCACCTGATAGGTAGCGCCTGTTGAACGGTAAGCTGCAAAAGAGTCAGCATGCTGTTTATCCGGTCGCTTGTTTTTCTGTCCATAAGTGCGCTTGAAAGAAAGCTGGCCGACTTTTGATACGCGATCATACTTCGTTTCGGTGGCCTCTGCACGATATGCGGCAAAGCCATCTGCGCTCTGAGCTCCTTCAGGAGCAGTCTTTTTCAGAGGAAACACTGGAAGGTCATAGGGAATAAGCGTATCTATTGCCACCAGCGGTTCTGAACTGTTCGGATCAACATCTCTCTCGGAATAGCTCATACCATCTGTAGTTGGGAAAATATCGACAACTCTAACCGGCTTCAGATCTTCTACTGCCAGCCAGAGAACCGCCTGCACCTTCATCTCGCCGTGTCTTGGAAACACATGAACTATATAGCACTGGCGGCCACATTTTTCCTTGATGGCGCGAACGCGAAAGACCCATTGGATCGGAGGCAACCAGACCTCGCCCTCGGCATTGAGGTCGCGATAGGATGCTTCAAGAACCCAACGATCACCAGCCTGCCAGACTGGAACGAAGCCGTCTTGAGACGACCCGGCCACAGCGACGGCAGAAAAGGCTAGAAGCAAGAGAATGCTCAAAACCAGTGTCCGCTTCATGTTTACCTCCAGAGCGCATAGAAAGAGATGTACAATTATTGTAAGAATAATTTTCAGAGCCGTCAAGAGCTGGGGGCTAAAATAAAAAGCGCACCTACCAGGACTCGAACCGCCCCGAGAAAGCTGCTCTAACAGCGTGAATACAAGGGGTTTTGAGGCTTGGCATATCCTCTGCAATCGGCTTAAACCGGCTTATTTTTCGTGGAATCATTAGCACTTTCATTAGCAGTCGTTAAGCGGCTGATCCAGCCGGTTTGTTTGGGGTCAAGGTGCAGATACCCTTGTGTAGTGCTAAGATTGCGATGCCCCGCCATGGTCATAACTACCGCCAACGGAACGCCAGCCGAAAGCATTGTGCTGATCCAGCAATGCCGAAGGCCATGCAGCCGACGGTATCTTATCTTCAAGGCCTTGCACGCCCTCGTTAATACATTGCAGGCGTTATGCCTGTCCGGTACGTTTATCAGTAGATCCTCTGTGCCTCGACCAGAAACCAGAGCCGCCAGGTCTTGCAAAATTGCCGGATGAACCTCGACGTATCTGTGCTGCTCTTTCCTGGACCGCGCAGTTTTATGCGATTCTATTCTCACCATGGGCGATTGCCCTCTGAGGTCAACGTCGCCAACGCGAAGCGCTTCAAGTTCGCCCCATCTGCAGCCGATATATGCAAGCAGCTTGATTGGTATCTGCCAGTGCTTTCGTTGTTGGCGCTTGCCGAGGTATTCAATAATCCGCGTGACCTCATCGAGCGAATACGCCCCCACTCTCTCGGGCCTCATCGCCGTAGTTCTTGCAACTGTCGGCCATGCGCCTACGGCAATAGGCTTAATGGTCCTGGTTCGGTTCGCAATTTTGATAGCTGCTTTCAGCTGGTCGAGGTCATACTTGATTGTTTTGCCAGCAAGGCCAGCTCTCTTTCGCTCTTCAATCAGTTTATCAATGTGTTTCGGTAAAATCTGCTCAAGCAACACTATGCCCCGGCGCTCGAACCATTTTACCAGGCGACTGGCCCGAGCTTTGCAATCTCCCTGGTATCTGACACTCGCCTGCCGGATCGAGGCAATTTGCCGCGCTAAAGCGTCCTGAATTGTCAGGCGTTCATCTTCCAGGCCGGCAATCTGTTTTGCCGCTCTGCTGTCGTGGTCGCGCTGAACCTGCTTGGCGCTTTTCCCGCCAGGATCATCAGAAACCTTTATTCTGGTAGACTTCCACCGCTGATTGCCGTCAACATACCATGTGATATACCAAACCGCGCCGCGTTTAATCAGGCTTGACATCTTTTGCCGGCTCTTTGCTCCATACGCTGAAGCCGTAAACTATGGCAACTACGAAAGCAGCCTGCAGCAAAACAAATGGTATGCCGACGAATAGAGCCGCAACATATCCGACAACAAACAGCCCCATGGCAAGCCATGTTGCAAATATCAAGAATTGGCCTGCGGCATCGAGCAAGGCCTTGCCGGTTAATGCTTCAGTCCGCCAGATCATAAACGGTATGAAGACAATCAGCACTTCTTTCGGGTGCAAACACGTAGCAATAGCCAGTCCTGCAACCGCAAAAGCGACGCAAATGTAAAGAAACATGTCGCCGTCGTTCATATTTTGCCTACTTTCTGAACCTTCTACTTTCAACCAATTTGCCTCGCAGCGTCACTCGGCTAACTTTTGGGTCGATTTCCTTTACCGGAAAGGCCGAATTCGCTGAAATAAGCTGCACCATGCCGGATGGATCATATTTAATGTATTTGATCACCCAGGAGGCCCAGCCCTCGACTTCTACCGCGTAAATATCGTTATCATTGGCCGATTCTTTTCCTACCGGCACAAACAGTGCTATCTCGCCAGAAAATAGATCGTTGGCCATGGAATCGCCAGAAACTCTAATTGCAAATACTCTTTGTGTTTTATGCTCGCTATCTATTTGGATTTCTCCGCATATTTCTCCGTGCATCTCTCCGTCACCTGCTTTTATAGATGTGTATATTGGTATTATGTGTTCCTCTTTGATCCACATGACATCTTGTTTGTCTGTTGCATTGAAAAACTCCGGATCGAGAACTCGTTCCAGAATACCCTTGGCCTCCGCGCCCTTGGCCCTGTCTTTTGCCGCAAGAATCAACAGTTCTGCGGCGTCTCTCTCTGACAGCTGCAAGTTCTTGGCCGCATCCATAATCTTGTCGTCTGAAGGAGGATTTCTCGTCTGATTCATTATCTGTCTAAAAAACTCGTACTGAATACCGCATAGTTCTGCCTTTTGTTTTTGGGACGCAGCATTGCCAAGCCTTTTTGCCAACAGCTCATCCAGTCTAGTAATAAACATCTTCATACCTCCATTGTAGCAGACCAACAAAAAAAACAAAACAAAAAAAACAAACTCCTTGACATAAAACCAACTGCTTGCTATGATTTATATCGAAGGGAGTAAAAAAAATGCGAGAACAAAAAAAATACGTAACCGCCAAAGAGGCGATGGATAAAATTAAGACTTTAACAGGCCAGACCGTATCTAAGCATACTTTTTATAAGTGGCTCAAAGATGGTATGATTGCTCAGAAAAGACTCGGGAAGAAAATATTGATAGCCGTGTCAGACTTGGATATTTTTTTGTCCGATTTCAGAGAAACAAGCAAACTGCTTGCTAGAAAGGCCGCGTAATGACCAATCTCAGAAATCAAAAGCCCACTGATCAGGTTCGTAGTGGTTCCGACGATCAGCAGGCTTTGCAAAGGGGGTCTGAGGGGCGTAGCGGTGTTAAGTGTGAGGACACCGTTACTCTCCGACCTTCTTCTATCCAAAGTATATCCCAAGTCTCACCTTCTGTCAAACCGAAAGGCGTTCCTATGACAAAAGAAGAAATACGCGAGGTTGCAGCCCTGCTCAAAGCAGAGCTTGACCCTGAATGGCTTACCGAAGCCCAAGTTTGCGCGAGAATTCAGGTGTCTGGTCACTGGATCAGAGCGAACCGCTCAAGACTCAATGCTCGTCTGGTTCCCGGCAACAAGAAGGGCTGGCGCTATCGCAAGGATAGCGTGGACGCGGCAATGACCGCGCCGTTTGGGGGTTGAGCCGTGCTAAGCAGTTACGACATTAGGTTACCGGGCCTGCAGCTGAAACAGCTCAAAGAGAAATTCTCACGAGCCACAACGGACGAAGAAAAAGCCGCGCTACTCAGAGAACATGCAGCTGTCGAGCTGCAGATCTCAAACCTTTTAAACCTCGCTTCTATGAAGTCTATCAGCGACCAACTCAACTAAGGGGGACTTACTTATGAATAACGAATTGATGATACCAGCACAACAGTTTGAGCATTTGAAAATGGAGCTTCAGGCGGTCAAGGCTAAAGACATGGCGAAACTCGGCGACGGCGCCGCGTTCTGGATCGAAGAGGCCGGAGAAAAGAAGCGCGGATTTAAAGCAAAGGTCGAACTGAGTTTTCCTGATCAGTGGTGCCTGATTCCTGGCGGAGGCAAAGAAAAGCCTATGATCTGCGCTGGAGGTTACGACAAGGCGAACCAATACGCCGGGATCGAAGTCGTCAGACCGAAAACCGTTGTCATTGAGGGCGGGAAAGACGTCGGCAATCCATATTTTGAGAAAGACAAAAACGGCGCTCTCGTTTCAATCTTCATTCGCGGGATCGGTATCGGTTACGCTCCGACCGGATCTCTGGCAATAGTTGACCAGACTGTCTTTGTAAACTTGAATACTCTGCTCGTCCAGGAAGTCCAGGCAAAACTGAAATATGATCCGACCATCGCCACGCTGGGCGTTGAGACTGAAAAGCCGACAGAATTCCTTGCTTATTCGACAAAATGGAACAAAGAAACCAGAAAAAAGGAAATTGTCTCCGAAAAGACCATCCAGATCAAAGGTGCCTGGCACTTCCTCCCGGTTCAGCGCGACATGGGTTATTGGGTTAACCTGGCTCATCCTGACATCCAGAGCGCTTTCGAGGGCTTTACTCAGAAACAGCGCTTTCTCGAAAGAACAGCAGCAACAGTTTTAAAGCGTCTGATCCTTTCAACTCATCCGGCGATCGCCACAAAAACACCCATCCTGACCGGCAAAGAGGGACAGGAAAAGGCGCACATCTACGTTTATGGCTTCCGCGCTGAAGACGGCGACGCCAAAAAGAAACGCGAAGATCTCGAAGCCCTGGTCGCGAAACTTTCGGCCGGTGAGGCGTCCGCTGACATGGAGATTATCAGGACAGAAACCAAAGACATAACCGAAGAGGCCGAAATTCTGGAGCCGGTTATGGTCGCTGATCCGTCAGAGATCCCGGTCGTCGAAGTTCCGGCACACATGGAAGACGACGAGGACCATTCAGAGCCAGATCGCCGGAGCGAAGAGTCTTTTGTCGCTCCGCTCGACAAGCCTCTTTCGGCGCCAGTCGTAAGCGCAGGGAAGCAACTTGCTGACCTGATGCAGGACAAAAACCTTCAGCCTGACATTATGCGCGTCAGAAAAGAAATGAATACTTCTTTCGCGGCTCTTCGTGCCGCTCCAGACGAAGTCATTCTCGACTTTATCGGGAAAGTGAGGGCTGCAGCATGATTAGCAAAATACACCTGAGAAATGTTAAAGGCGTCACAGGTTGCTTCGATCTCGGCCAGATCACAAATCTGATCGGCCCGAACGGTTCAGGGAAAAGCGCGATACTCGAAGGCCTTAAAATTGGCATGACTGGTTATACCGAACTTGGCAAACTGCCAAGCAAAACCTACCAGCTGGCCTCTGATAAGGTTATGGAGATCACCCTGGAGTCTCAACTGGGCCGAACCCTGACCCGTAGGTTTGAACGCTCAGGATCGGGCGCGAAACAGATCATCACCCTGAACGGCGAAGTCGTCGCCGAAAAGGATCTGGTTCTTCCCGGTTGCTTCGACTATCCGGTCGAATCGATTCACCCGTCAGAATTCCTGAACCTATCGCCAGAAAAACGAGCAGACTTTGTTTTCTCGGCTCTCGGATCAGAAATTAACTCAATTTCTCCAGAGGATTTGCCGAAAAAGTTCGAATTTTTTACCGGAAAAATGAGCTTTTCTGACCTCATGGAAACCCTGAAGGCGAAAAAGAGCGAACTCGAAAAAGAGATCAAACGCTGTCTGGCGAACCTGCAGAAGCTGACCGGAGATCTCGGCGAAATGCCAGCCGGGAACCTGAACGAATGGGAAGAAAAGAAAGCGGCTGCAGCTGCAGAACTCGAAAAGGTCGTTTCTGAGATCGCAACAAACGAAGAGCGGGCGAAACTTGCCAGCTCCAAGGCCGAACAGGCTGCAAGACTCCAGAAAAATATCGACGATTCTGCAAAGAAAATAATCGATACCGAACAATCGATTGAAAAAATGCAAGCCCGGACCCTTTCGGTCCCGGAATGTAAAAATCTGCAGTTTCTCCAGTTGGAAAAGATCAAGCAAACAAAAGCCCTGACTGTCGCCCAGACTGCAAAGGCCGACCTCGACAAACGTCTCGAAACTCTACAGCAAAAGGGTTGCTGTCCGTTCTGCAATGCCCTTGCAAGCTCTCTGGAAAACGTCCTGGACGAATGGGAGTTGATGGTTTTTAACCTGGCGACAGAGATCGAGACTCTGGAGACTTCGATCTCGGAGATTGACTTCGATATTTATACAGCCAGCGACTCGGCCAAGATCGCAATCAGTAACGACGAGTGCCAGCGCTCGATCAGAGTCGACCAGGACGCCCTGAAAAGTTATCGGAAATTCTACGCCGAAAACATCGAGGCGCTGGAAAAGCTCAACAGAGGCAACGACGAAGCGCCGGTCAGTCTGGAAATTCTCCAGGGTAAAGCCGAAGGCCTTCGGGTCCAGATCCGCGAAGCTGACGAAAACATCAAGAAATTTGTCAGTGTCCAGAGCGTCAGAAACAAGAAAAGCGAGGCCGAGAAGGAACGAAACGAACGAGAAGACGAGCTGGAAACAATCAAAAGCGCCCTGGACGAAGTGAAAAAAATCAGAGATACCAGGCTGGCTGACGCTTCGGTCGAACTGGCCGCGCCCTTCGGCGTGATCGTCCGTGCCGCTTTCGGATGTCCGTCTTTTCTGGGCCTTATCGGCAGCAACGACAAGCCCTGTTTTGATTTTGGGATCGTCAGGAACGACAAAGAGATCGGCTTCGATACTTTGAGCGGTGGCGAAAAAACAATCATGCTGACCGCTCTGGTCGCCTGTATTCAGATCGTTAAAACCGGCAAGCCTGGTATCGGGTTGTTTGAACTGGCCGAGGCCGACGACGACAGCGTCCTGGCTCTAATCAACGCTGTCACAATCATAGGATTTGATCAAGTCGTCTTTGCTTCCTGTCATGGAAAGCCGCTGTCTGACGCTGTAAATATCGCCATGGCAGCAGGAGAGCAGAAAGAATACATCTGGTCAGAGTCCAGGGAGGTGGCAGCGTGAACCCGACAAAAGCACAACAACAGGCAATAGATAGCGACTCTGGAAACATCCTGACAATCGCTGGCGCTGGCTCCGGGAAAACCGCGACACTCACGGCCAGAATACAGCGACTCGTCTCCGAGGGCGTCAGCCCTTCCTCGATCCTCTGTCTGACCTTCACCCGGAAAGCTGCAAACGAGCTGAAAGAGCGACTTGCAAAGCTGATCGGCTCGTCATCGTCGAAAAAGATCTGGGCCGGGACCTTTCATTCGATCAGCTACCGAATTCTTTCCCAGTGGGGGAGCAAGATCGGCTATCAGACCGACAGCGGCAAATCAATAACCGTTATCACTCCCGAAGAGTCAGACGACCTTCTCAAAGAGATCATCCGGGCCTATGACTACGCCGGAACCCTGAAGAGCATCAGCGAGGCCAGAAGCGTTCTGGCTCACGACGGAACCGAACCCGAAGACCTGAACATCAAACGGATCATCGGCGAGTATCACGCCAGGCTCAAAGAGTGCAACGCGGTCGACTTCGACCTCTTACTTCTCGAAGTTCAGAAACTCTTCAAGGCCTGTCCGGCGGCTCTGGAATTCTACCAGACAAAATTCGATCACATCTTTGTCGACGAATATCAGGACACAGACCAGGTGCAATACAACTTGCACGAAGTCTTGAAACCGAAACACCTTTTCTGTGTCGGCGACTCTGACCAGGCGATCTATGGCTGGCGCGGGGCAAACATCGGAATCATCCTGGCCTTTGGGACTGCTCACGCCGGGGCCGAAGTAATCAAGCTGGAAGAGTGCTTCAGGTGTGCTGATGTAATCGTCAGCCGGGCGAATTCACTGATCGAGCATAACGAGAGCCGGATCGAGAAGACACTGATCGGCGCGACCGGAAACGAAGGCGTTTTTGAAGTTGCCCTGGACTCTTCGCCGGAATTCGTCGCCGAGTATATATCTGAATTCATGGCCTTTGAAGATCCCAAAGAAATCGCCGTTATCGGCAGGACACACAGGACCCTGGAAGCGATCGAGCGGGCCTGTATGGATAAACATCTCAACGTCCTCAGAGTCGGCAAGGCGACCGCTGAAATCGAAGCGGCGGAATCTTTTAAGTTCATGCGGGCTTATCTCAGACTGGCTATGAATTCACGCGACAATATCGCCTTTCTGACTGCAAACAGAATCGGCTTTCGCCAGGACCTGAAAGAGATCTGGCAATATGCAAATAATCACGGTTGCTCATGGTATGAGGCCTACGGCGACACCGCTCCGATCACTCCAGAGCAGGACCTTATAGGATTTTACGAAGAGACTTGCGCTTATCTGGAAATGGAACCAGAGACAAAGGTCGTCGAGTATCTGCAGGAAAACTGGCCGGGGATCACGGCCGACGACTGGCTGACAGAATTCGCATTAAAAGACAATCAGCTCGAACTCGAAAAGACGCAGCTGGACCCAAAAATCACCCTGATAACCGCTCACGCGGCGAAGGGTCTTGAATGGGATAACGTCCTGGTCGTCGACTTCGACGAAGGCAAATTCCCTTCAAAAATGGCTCTGAAATCTAACAACCTCGAAGAGGAAAGGCGGCTGGCTTACGTCGCTTTTACCCGGGCCAGAAATCGTTTGCTGATCTTCAGAAACGCCGAGAAGGTCCCTTCCAGATTTATCGCGGAAAGCAGCGGTCATGCTTCGCGACTGAATCTGGCCGCTTAACGTCTCTCACCGGTAGCGGGAAACTACCGTTTTTCTTGAGGCCTGGCCGGGGTTCCATCCCCCGGCAGGTTTAAAACCTAATCAAATCACCGGAGGAAATATGTCGGAAACCAAAAAAGAAGCATTGAGTTTTAAATCCATTCTGGATCAGGTCGAGGGCAGTTACAAGGGATCAGTCGACGACCTGGGCGAACTGATCGACGAAGCGTTCGCCGAAACTGTTAAGCGTGTCCTGGCGACAGGTAAGGCCGGAAAGCTGACAGTGACCCTGGCCTTTGCGCGTGTCGACGAGACACGGATCGAGGTTAAAGGCGACGTCGGAACCAAACTACCAGAACCGAAAACAGACAGCAGAACCATTTATCACGACAGCAAAGGGCGCTTGTTTACAGAAGACCCTCGCCAGTCAGATCTCCCATTCTCAGGACCGCTCAGACAAATTAAGCCAATTCAGGAGGCAGCATGATCCAGACTATTATCGACTTCATAATCGGACTAAAACGACCAGAACTCATCGACACCCAGGACGGCCAATATCTTTACCGCGACTCGTCGAAGTCGTATGAACGCGTCCCGTTGAACAGGCCATATTACAGAGCAGTCTGCAATGTCGACAGCTTTGCAAAGGCCGTCATCGAAGAAGTAAAGCGCGACGGCGAAGACAGCGACGGCTCCGGAATGACCGTTATCTTTGAGCAGAACGGCGCAAAATTCTATACAGACGACACTCTGAAAGAAGAGCAGAACATCTGGCGATTTAATCGCGAATTCACCCAGCTTTGGGAAGTCGTTCGAAAAATGGCGTCCGGACAGAAGATGTCACACCGGCAGTTGCTCGACGCCATGGAGTCTGTAAAGATCTACATCCCAGGCTTTGAAAGGCTTTACCAGATAATCTCCAAACTGAGAGCCAGCAAGAAAATCAATTTCGTATCGAATCCCGTTTTTGAGGACGGCGAACAGGCCGGGAGTTATCAATGGGAACAGAAGATCGACTCCAGCAATTCGACCGAAAAAGCGGTCTGCCCTTCAGAGATCCCTTTTAAAGGAAAAATTGTGCGTGGCTCGATGATCGAATACGGATTCTCTCTGGCCGTGACTCCGGTCCTCGACGACGAGAAGGGCCAGATCCTTTTTTCTCTCAGTATGCCCGGCTTCGATATGGTCCTGGATCAGGTTCGCGAAGACGAATACAAAGCCTTCCTCGAACTTGTAACAGATCTTAAAGAGCTTCTAATCCTTCGGAACTACTAATCGAACCCGGCGGGGCTTCGGCTCCGCCGGTCGGAATAACCAATCATGAGCGAAACAAAAATCAGTAAACAAATCAAAGAAATGATCGAAAAAGAATTTCCCGACGTCGCAATCGACCGGCACCATTGCGGCCTTGCAAGAGGCTTTAAGGGCGGCATGATCAAATTGGGGGAGCCTGGCTGGTTCGACTATATCGGTTATCTGCCAGACGGCAGGTTTATTGGTATCGAAGTAAAAGACCCAGACGGAACAACACAAAAAAAAAGAGAAGCGCTGCAGGCTAAAAGACGCGAAGACGCCAACAACAAAAACGCGGTCGGAATCAAAACCGACTCTGTCGAAGACTGCAGGGCAAAAATACAGGCAGCACTGGGGGCAAGACAATGACCAGACCGAAGAAAGCAACAGCTGACTTCTTTCCGCATTTCGCAAAAAGCGGGAAAACAATATTTATCCTGGAGAGCAGACACGGCAACGACGGCTACTCGGCATGGTTTAAGATTCTCGAACAGCTGACTTCTGCGGAAAATCACTTTATTGACTGCAATAATCCGGCTGACTGGGAGTTTCTGTGTGCAAAAACCCGCCTCGACGGGCAAATATTAACAGAAATACTCGATTTGCTTGCAAGCCTTGACGCAATCGAGCCGGAATTCTGGAAAATTCACGTCATAAGATCCGAAAATCTTGTGGAAAATCTCAGCGAACTTTACGCCAGAAGAGTGGTAAAAGCACTCAATAAGACCGAGTTAATGGCGTTATTGTCTACAAAATACCCATTGAGCGGGTCAAATGTATGCAACTTGCAAACAGAAACCCCGCCGAGCGGGTCAAATGTAAACAAAAACCCGTATAGTATAGTAAAGGAGAGGATAGGAGAGGAGAGTAAAGGAACGGGCAGCGTCTTCGACGCTTCCGATTTTTTACCATCAGATCCGACTCCGCCAAACCCAAAACCAAAACCCGAAAAAAAGTCTTTTCCTATTCCAGAAAGCCTTCAGACTGATTCTTTTAAAAATGCCTGGGCTGACTGGCAACAACACAGAAAAGAAAAACGCTGTAAGCTCACGCCCAAAGCTATAGAACGGCAGCTTTCCAAGTTGGCAGACATGGGAGAGAAGAGAGCTGTCGCGGCAATCAATCACAGTATTACAAATGGCTATCAAGGGATTTTCGAGGACAACTCTAAAAAGCAACCACAAAAAGGCACATGGACAACAGACCTTAAAAATATGGATTTTACAGGAGGCGCTTAAATGCAGGACGAGAGAACCCCTTTACTGACAAACGACGGATTCAAAAAGGCCCTTGCTGTATTGTTTTCCGCTCATCAACAGCTGGAACCGAAAGAAGCTAAAGAGTTTATCTATAAGGCCTGGTATCGAATGTTGAGAGACATTTCGGACGCGGTTCTTATGGAAGCCGTGACCCGGTTCGTGACAGAAAAAACGACACTCTTCCCAGGCGATAACTTTATTGCTCTAATTCGCCAGATTGCCGTCCCGTCTTTGATCGAAACCGAAGGCGACGCGATTGAGTTGGCCTTTGAGGCTGTAAGCCTTTTTGGTTATGTGAGAGAAAAGGACGCAATGGTCTGGTTGAAAGAAAGAAGCCCTTTGATCGCTGCAGTCGTCCGGCGCTTCGGATTCCTGGAGATCTGCAAAAGCGAAGAACCGGACGTCGTCCGGGGGCAGCTCCGGGCGATCTTCAAGGGAGAAAGGGACCGCGCAAAGATTCACGGCGGAATCGTCGAGAGCGCGACACACCTCGGAAGCGGCCTTCCCGATAGCGAGAAACTGATCGGGTTGACTCAGAACATAGGCAAGGGCCGAAAAGCCCTCTCGGAGGTGAAACGTGCCGCATGATCAACCATGGCTAGACGATTACCAGACGAGCGTTAAGAAAAAACTTCAAGAAAAATGGGCCGAAGATCACAATATTTTTGAGATCCAAAACAGGGCGCTCAGGGCGGCTATAAACTGCCCTTTCCCAATCAGAACGCCGGAGACTTGCGCGGGTTGCGGTGAGGCCGCTTGCATAAACGCATGGAAAGGACAGGAAGAATTATGGGGAAAATCAGAGGGCGGACAGTTACCTGTCTCAGCTGTGAACATTGTAAACACAAACCCGGTGCCGCGATCGTCAAATGCACTGGACGGAAAGACGGACTCGACAAAATCCCTGCTCCATGGCCGACTTGTATCTGGTTTAGAAACCCGCGACTTGTTCAACTATCTAATCAACGAAATTGAAGAGGATAAAGCGGCATGACAGACAAACAAAAACCATGCTGCGACAACTGCGCCTATTCATACCCGACAACCAAGAGTTTTAAAATCTGCAAGCTCAAGAGGGCTTACTTTCAGACCGACCACAACTGCGAGAGCCATAAGCCAAGGGAGGCAAGGCCGTGAACACGATGGAAAACGTGCTGGCGAAGGAACTGGAAAAAGAGCGAACCGCAAACGAGAAATTGCGCGAAAGAAACATGGAGCTGGAAAGCGAAATAACCGAGCTGAAGCTGCGGCAGGCAAGCCAGTACGCGGCGACGGTGGATGATAACTGAAAGGGATCGACAATGATAGCAATAAATTCATACTTTAGCGGAGCTGGCTTATTCGACATTGGTATCATGCAGGCCGGCCTCGAAATTCAGCAGAGCTTTGAAATCGACAAGGTATGTTGCCAGCTGCAGCGCCAGCTTGGCGGTGAAGTGAACGAGCAGGACATAACCCAAAAGCTGGTATTCAATGAGCGGCCAGCCGATGTTATGGTTGCGACCTATCCCTGCACAAAATACAGCGCGATTGCCGACATTCATAACGCAAGAACCGGCGACGATCTTTTTCTTCACTTTTTCAGGCATGTAGCGATCAAAAAACCGGAAATGTATGTGATTGAGAACGTGCCTGGTATGAAGAAATTCCCGGTAGTCATGGAAGCAATGACGCGGTTGCCTGATTATTACGTCAGCGTGTTTTGCCCGGTAGAGGCCGAAGCGTGGTTGCCGCAAAAGAGAAGCAGGCTGATCATTATTGGCTCGAAAAAATCCTTTATCTGGCAAGCGCCGACCAGCCAAAGCCGGACCAGGCTGAAGGATATTATGGAGCACAACCCGGAAATCAAAATAACCGAGTCTGTGATCAACCGGCTCAATGGCAATTATCGTGACATGCCGATTATTTCAGATCCAGAAGCAGACGACCTGGCGCCGACTTGCGTTGCTCATTATCACAAAGACCGCTCGACCAGGCTGATTAAAGACCGGGCGTGCCCGATGGGCGTCAGGCCTTATACCGTTCGGGAATACGCAAGGCTCCAGGGCGTGCCGGATTCGTTCAGGTTCGATTGCACCGACAACGAAGCGTATAAGGCTATTGGAAATGGCGTTGCCGTTCCGGTTGGCCGATGGGTCGGCGAAGAGATCCAGAGGTATTTCCAATGATCAACATAAACTTTGCAGTCACCAGGCTGCGCGAAATTCAATATCCAATCACCGCACTCGACGCGGCTGTGTCATGGACTTGTAGTTTGTCTACAGCGAGAACCAGATTAAGCACGGCGGTTGGCGCGGGACTGATTATGTTTGCCGGAGAGCGCGAAGGCAGATTGTATTCGCCGACTTTGCGGCTTTTAAATTTGATGATGGAGGGCTGACAGGATGAGCATGATACCTTACGGCGAACCCGGCCAATGGGGAAAAAATACGAGCGATAGCACGACATTCAGCAAGGTAGTTCTGCCACTCACAGACAAGCAGACGCGAAAAGCGGCGAGGCTATACATGCCGGGCTTCGACGACATGACCAAACAAATGCAGGAACTAATCATTGACAGCGGCAAGCGCTGGCAAGGGGCTATTCAGGAAGCGGCGAAGGGGGAGAAAGTGCAATGACACACGACACACCGAGAGTTAAGTTTTTACCGAGAACCGAGGCGCTGTTTACGCATTTTATCGCGTATTCGCCGACACCACGGCAGATATTGGAGAAGTTTAACGACATGGAAAAAGAGCTATCAGCACAGGCCGAGCAGATAACAAAGCTAAAGAATTTCGAGAATGCCGCGAGCACAATGCTATCGGCTAGAGAGCAGGTTATATACAAGCAGGAAAAGATTATAGAGCAGATGAGAGAGGCGCTTGAGGCAATTAAGGCGATGGCCGATTCAGATGATGGCTTTTATTGGATGATTTCCGATGCGGCGTTTGTTGCACTGGAATCGGCAGCAAGAGCAACGGCAGCGAAAGGCGGCAAATAATATGAACATAAGAAATTTAACGCAGGTAATCAGAGACTGTTCAGAAAGTGATCTTTGTTACGGAACTATCAGAACACTATTATTGATAGATAAAGAATCAGACAGACTTGAGCGCGAAAACGCCGAGCTGAAAGCAGAATTGATAGAAAACGCCGAGTCTTGCAGCAACTCAAACTTGGAATTGGGATGGTGTTTAAGTTGCACGTCTCGACGCTGGTGCAAGTCGGGGACGGCGCTTGTTGACGCGCAGAAAGGAAAAGAATAATGGACAGAAAAATACTTAACCGCGTTTTAAACCGACCTTTTGCCGAGTGGCAAGACGACAAAACCGCAAGAGCGCAAATGGATATTGCGGCCAAAGAGGCGGCCAGGATTATCAGAGAGCAGGACGAACTGCTTGAGAAGATGACGGGAGCCCTGTTGGCGCACAGGGCAAACTCGAAGATTTGTTGCGATGAAACCTGTTTTTGCTGGATAGCGGCGGAAATACTTGAAACGGAAAACGGTTCATGAGCAACTTCACAAACGATGCCAAGGTCGGCGAGAAGGTAATATTTTCTGGTACAGAAGGAATCATTGTATTCCGCGATGCCGCCAACACGATTGTTAAAAGCCTCAACATGCTTGAGTCGCATGATAGAATTGCGCTTTACAGCAACGCCTTCCCGAAATTCGAACCGCTCTACCTCTCAAAAACCGGCAGGATCGAGGGCCTTTGGATTATGGGAAACAACTACAAAACCAGCGGGTATTATGGCGCTTACCCTCACGGCTACTTGCCGAGAATCCAGAGCCTATTCCCGGACTGCAAAAAGATAATTCATGTTTGCTCAGGAAGTTTGCCAGTTGGCGATTACACCCGCGTCGATGTTCGGCCCGAGGTTAATCCAGAAATCTGCTGCAATGCCGAGGAAATGTCAGGGCTGGTACTCGAGCGATTTGATATTGCTTACGTCGATGTGCCATACTCAGCCGAGGATGCCGAGCATTACGGAACTGTCATGCTGAAGCGCAAGAAGGTCCTGGAAGAATGTTACAAGATCCTCAAACCTGGTGGTTGGGTTATCTGGCTCGACCAGGTTCTTCCGATGTTCTCGAAAAAGAAATGGTTCTTTGGACTGGCAATCGGGATGGTTAAAAGCACTAATCACCGGGTTAGAGGCGTGTTTGGGTTTAAGAAAGTTGAGGCGATATGAAAAACGATATAGTAAAAGGACAGTGTAAATGTTGCGGTATTGGTCTTTTGGTCTCAAATGGTCAACCTATGCCGGAAACTTGCCTTCAATGTAAGGTCTGTCTTCGCTTGGATAAGCAACTAAATTGCGATCACACTATCGGATTTGAAGATTGCCCTTACGAAGGCGGCCAGCATATCAAGATGAGCTGGAATCACAAAGAAGTCGACCACATGGAATACACTTATTTCAGCTTTTGCCCTGACTGCGGGAAAGAGTTGAAGCGGCCATGAAACTAATCAGCTTGCAGAGTTTTGGCGACAGAACAATCCGCGTTGTTAGTAGAAGCGGCAAAGACGGCGATGCCGAGGTTATCAGAAAAACCATGCTGCACACCGAATATCACGGGCTTAGAATCCACGAAGAATCAGTATGGTGCGGCAATATAGAAATGGCGCTGAAATACGCTGGCGAATGGGTCCGGGGGCAGCGACAATGAAACCATTCATAAAAGACCGTCGCGTTCGACGTGTTAGAATCTGGCGCAACATAATTGAATCGCTCACGCCGAAAGAGCTTATGCGGCTTTACTCTGAGCTTGGCGTGGTGATAGATACGGAATATCTTGCCGTGAACGATATGGTCAGGCTATTCGTTGGCAATCCGAAGTTTGAGGCGTTGCCGCGCAATACCATGATTCCAGATTATGATGTTACGGTCAGAGTTGTTAAGCGCAGGCATAGGCCTTATAAATTGTTTAAGATGGTTAAGAGAACCTAAAAGCAAAAGACCCCGGCACTGAAAATGACCGGGGCTTTTTTTGCGTGTGGTGACGCGATGTTCAAGGAGTGAAATGATTGTAGCATAGTTTTCCACAACCTGCTTTAACTATTATCAATTTTCTGATAATATAGAAGTATGAGCAAGAATCCAGAACTCTCCGCATACGACCAGTTGCCTGCTAAGCGCAGGAAGTTCGTTGACGAGTATGCGATTGATTGCAACGGCACTCAGGCCGCAATCCGGGCAGGGTATAGCGCAAAGTCGGCGCAACAGCAATCCGCTGACCTCTTGTTAATCCCGATGGTCAAGAAAGCGGTTTCCGAGAAGCTGGCAGAGATAGCCAAAAAGAACGAAATCACCGCCGAATGGGTAATCGAAAAGGCCAAAATGATTATCGAGCGCTGCACTCAGGCCGAGCCAGTATTAGACCCCGACGGCAAGCCAATAGGCGTTTATAAATTCGATTCTTCTGGCGCAAACGGCAGCTTGAAGATCCTCGCGAAATACCTCGGCATGGAAAAGCAAACCATCGAGCATACCGGCACTGGCCTTGGTATCGTTCTGAATATGGCTGGCAAGCCAAAGCCAGAGGCAGACAATGGCGAAGATTAAAACCTACAACGCCGAACCAACGCCTGCTCTACTTCATGCCGATGATTCTTTTGTCAGAGGCATACGCGGCCCGATTGGTTCTGGTAAGTCAGTTGCCTGCTGCATGGAGATTCTTTCCAGATCGGCGCAGCAAAAGCCGAACTCTGAGGGCATACGCAAAAGCCGGTGGGCCGTCGTCAGAAACACTTACGGCGAATTGCGCTCAACCACAATCAAGACCTGGCAGGATTGGGTATCAGATGAGGCCTGCCCGATTGTCTATGATGCTCCTATCCGTGGCGTGCTGAAACAACGGCAGCTCGACGGAACCATGGTTGAGTTAGAAATACTTTTCATGGCCCTGGACCGTCCAGATCATGTCAGAAAACTTTTGTCATTAGAGCTTACCGGGGCGTGGATTAACGAAGCGCGGGAAGTTCCGAAAGCAATTCTCGACGGCCTGACTGGCCGCGTCGGCAGATACCCGAACATTTCAGACCGTGGCGCTACCTGGTCCGGTATTATCATGGACACGAACCCGCCCGACGATGATCACTGGTGGTATAAGGTTGCCGAAGAAGGAACGCCAAAGGGCTGGCAGTTCTGGTCACAACCAGCAGCTTTGCTTTACGTCGAAGGCAAAGGCTATCTTCCGAACCCGAAAGCCGAAAACGTGCGCAATCACAAACTCGGCTATGAATATTGGCTGCGCCAGGTGCCCGGTAAAACCGCCGAATGGATTAAGGTTTACATTCTCGGTCAGTACGGCAACATTCAGGAAGGCAAGCCGGTTTACCCGGAATACAACGACGACATTCATTGCAGCAAGTTCGACCTTGAACCGCTCAAAAATCTACCTATCATTCTCGGTTTCGACTTTGGATTAACCCCGGCCTGCATTTTCGGCCAGGTAACACCCAGGGGCAGGCTTACCGCTTTCGATGAACTGATTGCCTTGAACATGGGTATTAAACAGTTCTTGCGTGACGCCGTGAAGCCTCACCTGAACCAGAATTATGGCGCTTTTCTCGAAAACATTATTGTTGTCGGAGATCCAGCCGGTAACCAACGCGCACAATCAGACGAATCAACCTGCCTCGATGAGATCAGAATGGCAGGTTTTAACGACGTTGAGGGCGCAAGCACCAACAGCTTTATTGCCAGACGCGAAGCAGTCGCGAGTTATGCGACCGGCATGTCAGACGGCCAGCCAAATCTTCTCATATCGCCCAAATGCAAGATGCTCAGGCGTGGCTTTCTTGGCGGCTATCGTTACCGCCGCATTCAGGTAGCCGGCGACGCGAGATATACCGATGTGCCGGACAAAAACCAATTTTCGCACCCGCACGACGGGTTTCAATATGTAGCACTCAGGGCGCAAGACGGTATCGAAACGATTTCGGCGAAAGCCAACAGACCCAAGTTTGTAAACCCGGTTGCTGGCCGCATGTAGCAACTGACCCGCAAGGATGCAAAACACAGGAGGCCAAGGATGGCAACGAAGAGCAAGAAGGAAAAGAAATTCAAGATTAGCGATGATGAACTATACGAACTGGTAAAGGGCGACATAGACGCAGCCGAACAGTATTTTGATGACAACATCAAACCGGAATTGATTTTGCGTTACCAGCTGATCAACAGCAACAAGGATTACTACGCCGAGAAATTCCCGACACTGAGCCTGAGCAGCGACTACTCGACCACCGACGTTAAAGACGCGATCGAATGGATTATGCCGTCGATTATCGAAGTCATTCTTGGCTCTGAAAAAATCGTGGGCGTTCTGGGCCGGACGCCAGACGATAACCCGAAGGCAATGGAAAAGCTCATGGCCTACCAGACCAAGAGCCAGAACAAGGGCTATGTAATCATTGAGCAGTTTGCGCGTGATTGCCTGGAAGCTGCACTCGGCGTTGTTAAATGCGATTGGGAACGAGACAGTCACATGGAAGAAGAAAAGGCCGTTATTCCCGAAGAGCAATTCCTGCAGCTCGATGCCTCGAAGATGAAAAAGGTAACTGACAACAACGACGGCACTTATACGGTTATCGCAGACCGCGAAGTTAGAGACAAGGACCAGGCCGTAATCGAAAACATGATGCCTGGTCGATTCATTTACCTGCCCTACACCGACAACTCGGGCGTGAGCGTATTCGAAGCTGACCGCGAATACATGCTTTATTCGGATCTACTCAAAATGGAGCAGGCCAAGAAGATCAAGGGCGTCAAGGACATCATAGACCCCAAGATGGATTCTTCAAGAAACAATTCGCTCGACGAAATAGCCGACGCGATTATGAACTACAGCGGCCAGCGGGTAGCGAAGCAGAGCGAAGAGGTTAATCAGACCAGATTAGCCGTCTCTCAGCCAGGGCGCGAAAAGATTCTGGTTTACAGATGCAACGGCAAGTATGACATAGACGGCGACGGTATCTTGGAAGACGTAAAAGTCATGGTTGCCGGCACCTCAGTAGTGAAGAAAGAAATCAACCCGATCAGCCGCACGCCTTACGTTGACGCGCACATGCTCAAAAAGTCTTATGCCAGATGGAAAGAAGGCATTGCCGACGTGATGCAGGACATTCAGGACATTAAGACCGCGCTTGTTCGCCAGGTGATTATCAACACGGCTTTGAACAACGACCGCAAAACTGCAGTCGATGAGCGACAGGAAACCGCACTCTCAGACCTCGCAGCCGGTAGCAAATGCGTTCGTGTGAAAATCACAGGCCAGCAGTCAGTCAGAGACGTTCTCGAACACTTCCCGGCTCACCAGCTGTCACCAGAAACCTTTCCGCTGATTGAAATGATTCAGGGCTGGTCAGAACAAAAGACCGGCGTTACCAGATATAACCAAGGCCTCGACGCCGACAGCCTGAATAAAACTGCCAGAGGCATTTCGCAGATCATGGCGGCAAGTCAGCAGCGCCTTAAAGACATGGCCCGGACATTTGCCGAAACCGGCATTGTTCCGCTCTATAAACTTCTCGTCGAACTCAATCAGACGATGGTTGATCAGGAAATGGTTGTGCGCCTTACTGGCGAATACCTCACGATTGCACCCGACGACCTCAAGGGCACTCTCGACGTTGAAATCACCAACAACATCGGTCTGCAGGATTCTCAACTCACGGTCCAGAACTTGATGATCATGCTCAAAGAAGTTGTGCCTGGCTTGATGAATTCTGGTATCGCAAGCGAAATGGGCGTTTACAAGACGGCCAAACAGCTGATCGAGGCAATGGGCTTTAACAATCCCGATGAATTCATTGGCCGCACCGAGCAGGAAGTCGAGGCAGCGATGCAGCAAAAAGACATTATGAACCAGCTACCACAAATGCTTGCCGCGTTGATGCAGCAGGCAGGCGTTCAGCCAGAGCAGGCGGCTATGGTAGTGCAAGGCCTCATGGCCGCGATGCAGCCACAACAGCAACCGCAGCAGGGAGCGAAAGCCGCATGATGACAGAAGAATTCAGGGCACTTGTGGAAAACTTGTGCAAAAAGATTAACGACGGCGAAAAGGCGCAAGTCTGCAAAGAAGTGATGCAGCCAATATTTGACCGTATCAAATCGGATTGCTACCAAGAATTTTTATCGAGCTGCGAAAATAATTATCAGAATATTGATAATAGCGCCGATCTTGTGTTAAGATCAAAAGTGAAGGTAGTTGAAATATTTGAAACAGCTCTGAACAATGATATACGCACTGGCAAGGATGCGAATGAGCAGCGAAGCAAGGAGGCTAAGCGTGGGAATAATTGATATGAAAGTAGAGGCCAACGACGAACTGGACAATGACGCACTCGACAACGAGCCTGTTATTGAAGAGATCGAAGAAGACCTTATCGAAGATACGGACGGCGACACAGCCGACGAAATTGAAGACGAGTTTGCCGACCTTTTTCCCGATGACGGCGAAGCGCTGGAAGATGACGAGCTTGAAGACGAACAGCCGGCAGCAGAGACAGCAGCAGTAACAACCGCTGAGCCTGAAAAGGATAAGCCTGCGCCGAAAGACCTGACGCCAGCTGATTCTTTCTCGCCCGGCATGACACCAGGCACCAAGGAATATCTCGAACGCATCGCTTCTGAGTCAGAGGAAATTGTAAAGAAGCTATTCGGAGCCGAAGAATACGACCCGTTCGACAGCAAGCACATTGCAGCTTTTAACCGCGTATCGCGCAAGCTCGATGAGCAGGCTGAAAAGTTCTATGACGACAAGCAGCAGGAAGTAAAGCAACAGGAAACCGTAGCTGCAGCCCTGGACGTCGCCGAGCAGAACATCGGCCAGATATTGAGCAGCCCCGAACTTGAAGCCAAGTTTGATGCAGCAGTTCGGAGCTTGCCGGTATCGAAGTATTTTGAAATGAAAGCCAAGGCCAGAAAAGGCGACTATACCAGCTTTATCAATCTGGCTAACAAAGTGGCCGGCTTGAGGGCAAAGGTCGAACAGGTGAACAACCGAGAACAACCAGCGCCTCGGCAGACTCAGGCCAGAGACGATGAAACAGTTCAAAGAGGGGCCGGCAGCGTTGCCGATTTCCTCGGAATATAAAGTTTTTCCTTAACGCGCCCGGACAAGGATGTCAGGGCTAGAGCAATTAACACGGAGGTTTTATCATGGCTCTTAACATTGCAACTCGTGGCGCTGTTTCTACCGCAACACAGTCGACTCTCGTCAAACGACAGGTCGAAGAAGAAGTCTACAGACTTCGCGCGAACGTGGCGGCATTTGTAAACCTGCTTCGTCTGACCACACACGAAAGAGAAGCTAAGGCGCAGGGTAGAAAGTCTACCAGCAAGATCATCAACTGCACCAACCCGAAATTCGAGTGGTTAGAACAGGATGTAGGCACGCCGGTAGCCGTAACTCAGGCAGCATACGCAGCTGGCGACACTGACATTGTTGTCGATGAGTCAGACTACTTCACCGCTGGCGACGTTCTTCACGTTGTTTCCACTGGCGAACAGCTTCTGGTTACAGTCGTAACAACTGGCACCGATACGCTCACAGTTACTCGCAGTTATGGCACCATAGCCGCAGCCGCTATCGCTTCTGGCGCAAGCATCGTTCTTCTTGGCAACTGCTTTGAAGAAGGCTCAGCCGCAACCACACCCAAGGCCTTTGCAACCGGCGAAGCCTACAACTACACGCAGATTTTCAAAGATGCAGTAGATATTACTAGAACCGCCGAGCAGACTCAGCATTACGGCAGCGTCAACGACCTCAAGAAACGCCGCCGCGACGTATGGGACCAGTTCATTCAGGCACGCGCTCGTCAGTATTGGTTCGGTCAGAGAAATATCGACGTTACCGGCACCAACCCCAAGCGCATCACTGGTGGCGTTAATGAATTCCTTACCGGCGGCAACCTGCAGGCGTGTGCCGGCTCTCTCACCTACACCAAGTTCATGGATTTTTCCGAAATGGTTTACGCATACGGCGGCGACGAAAAGACCCTGTTTGTTGACAGCGTTCTTCTCAAGGCTATCCAGAACGAAGTCCTTTCCAAAACTCAGTATCAGATCGAAGGCCAGAAGCAGTTCGGCCTCAAGATTATGAAACTGGTCACTCCGTTCGGCGATATGGGTATCGTTCACGACCGCACCCTCGGCTATTTCCGCAGCGGAAACAATGGCCTTGGCTTCGCTCTCGAACTCGGCCTCATCGACGAAATGGTAATGCAGCCCGACTCATGGGAAGCAAACGTCCAGGTTCCAGGCGTTGACGGCAAGAAAGATCAGGTTCTCGGCGAAGCCGGTATCAAGATCAGACTGCCCCTGCGCCATGGCAAAATAACCCTGTAACCGTAAAGGGGCGGGAGCAATCTCGCCCCTTACAGACTTAACCGGAGGTAATCATGTCAGAAGCTAAACCCGTAACCTTTCGCAGCAAGGCCGAAAGATACCAGACCTACATTGGCGACAGACCCGCAAATCTGGAAACCAACATGCCGGCCAAGGCCGGTAAGATGATCAGCTTTTTTAAGTTTAAGTATGTGACCTCAGATCCGAAAGAGATTGCTTTTCTGCGCGACCAGGTTGCTCAGAACCCCGGCACTCTCTCGGAAGTCAAACCAGAAAAAAAGGTGAGAGTTGTCGAGATTGCCGACGATCAGACTATCGTTGACGCACTTGAAAAGACTCTTGCAGCCGAAAAAGAAGTAGCTCAGGAAACCCCGCAGGAAGAATCAACAGCAAAAACCAAATCTGTTAAAAAGTGATTCCTACCTTCGGTTGGTATCCTTGCATGGGCGGGTGGGCATTAGTCTGCCCGTCCTTCAATTTATAAGAGGGCGTGTGTAATGAATTTTCAGGAACTTTACGAAGAACTGATCGAGCTGCTTGCAGAAAACAGCAAAGCCGCGCCCCAATACTGGAGTGTCGCAGAACTCAAGCGCTACCTCAACCGGGGCAACATTGAGCTTACCAGGCAGGGAGCTTTCAACCAGTTCTTGCTTCCGCTGCAGCAGGCAGAGCGTGGAGCTTTCTACCCGCCAGCCGATATTCTTGAGCTGAAGCGCGTTTATTACAACGGTAAAGCTCTCGACCACAAATCAGTTGATTTTCTCGATGCTCATTATGGCGGCACCGGGCACCAGCAGATTAAGTCTGGCGACGGCATGACGTATGCTTGCAACTGGCGAGGTCAAGAAGGCGTGCCGATTCACTGGTACTTCGAGAACAACAAGATTAAGCTCTATCCGACACCAGAGAGCGATGCCGCAAGCCTTTCAGTAGTCAGAGGGAAACTTCCCGGAACTGTTCTGGCAGGCGCGACAGGCATTACCCTTGCCGGCACAATTCCCCTTGATCAGAACCGTGTAGATTTTTACTACGGCGGTAGCTATCAAAATAAAGACCAGTGGAGAATAACCAACTCGGGCAGAATAGATTTTATCAGATCGGATGATACTACCTGGTCGGCCCTGGTCGATCATGTTTACGAAATTGTTTATGTTCCAGATTCAATCTCTCTCTCGACAATCCAGAAGTCTGAAAAGTATATCCGCTTTATCGCAGCTGGCGACACAACCGTTATCGTGCCTGGTGGTTATACCATGGGCGTCGGCGCTATCGCCTTGCGAATAAATGGCAGCAACCAGGCGCCGGCTGAATGGTCAGAGAATTCACCGGCTTACATTTCGCTCACGAACGCAAGACTCTTGGACTCGGCAGCAGAAATCACAGTAACCAGATCCGACCCGGCGCTTTCGGTTTCGATTCTTTACTGTCAGGCACCTACCAAAATGACCAACGATACGGACGCGCCGCAGATAGACAACGAGAACTACCAGCGCGGCATGATTCACTATGCTGCGCATCTGGCGCTCAGCAAAGAGGGCAAAATGAGTCAGGACTTGCAAAAGGCTCAGATCCACTACGATAGATTCACCGAAGTTATCGAAGCCGCGAACAGAATGACAAAGCCGCAAATCGACATTTCGCCATACGTGGCAATGCCATTCAGAGTATAAGGAGTAGTAACCATGTTTGGCTATCTCAATCTCGGCAACCCAAAACTTATCGGCGAGACAGAAGCGCAGGAAATCAAGAACGCTCGAATTGATCAGGGCTATCTTGAGTATGCGGAATTCCCGGTCAACGAACTGAACAACCGCAAGACCAAATTGCCGAACGGCAAGATTGCTGTCTTCGACGATTCAAACTACGGTCAAATAAAATGGAAAAGCACAGAGGCAGGCGCGTTGCTTGCCATAGGCCTCGATAAGCCGGACGAGATTATAACTGACATTCTGACCGGCGCGACTACTTCAAGACTTCCAACCGTGGCCGCTACAGCATACATCACTCCGCCCTATGCAGCTGGCGCTTACGTTTACGCCGTTACCCTTTTCGACATTAACACCAACGAAGAGAGCCAGCCGGCTTTAATCGAACTGACCACAGCAGCAAATGAAGTCGCAAGGTTCACCAACTTTCCGACCGTCGCAGATTTGTTTCCCGGTAGAGCTGGCCTTGTCTGGAAGATTTACCGGATGCCTCTCGGTGGCAGCGAATTTCTGCAGGTTAATCACGCCACTGTTTTATCGGCAACCGTAACTTTGGCGGGCCCGTACGATGATATAATTGCCGACCAGGACTTAGGCGAGCTTTGCGACTCTCTCGATGATGGTGTCGCACCGCTCAGGCTGGTAAATCCAAGCAGCATGATTCTTTACAACGATCAGCTTTTTGTTGGAGCTGGCGCTGCAGTATTAGGATCAGGAGCTTCCAGGGTTTTCGTATCGAGGCAGGGCAAATGGTGGGCCTTCCCGCCAGAGAATGAATTCAACCTACCCGGCGCGGAAAACAGCAGCGGTTTTTATGGCTTCTGCAAGTTCGGTGAAACCCTGCTTTTCTTCGGCGAAGAAACCGCCGAGGTTTTGTATGGCGATAACATGGATAACTTTGCAAAGAAGCCGATAGACATAAACCTTTCAGGCTACCCGCGACCGCTTCGCAATACTGCAATGGCAGTCGGCGGCCTTGTCATATTTCCCATTGAAGACGCGGAATCAACCAACCAGCTCACTCAAATCGCCGCGTTCAATGGAGCCAAAGCCGAAATCATTTCCGACAAGATCGACAATATGTTTCCGTTGCCGACGCTTCTCCCGTCTTCGTGTGCGATTATAGGCAATCGATATTATGCGACAGAAGTAATCGACTACGCCGCGTCTGTTCTCGCTGGCGTAGAAAAGCATGTTTCATTAGTTTTCGACTCTAAGGCGTTTGGCTGGCTGACCGCAGACGACTCGGGCCAGTTCAGTTACCGCACGAAAGAGTTTGCTTTACCGCGCCAAGTTCAATTTCACAAGCGCATTTGGGTTGAAGCCGAGGGCGAATTTACCGTTCAGTTTCTTGGTGACGGTAACCTGGTAACATCGCTGACTTACTCTCTCGACTCAAAGCAGCTAATCTACATGAACGTCAGGCCATATCGCTACAGCTCGTTTTCTTTCCGGTTCGTGGGTGAACAGGGTTGCAAAATTTACGACTACGGGGTGGATGAATAATGGCTTTTGAAGTTCCAATATTTGCATCGCCAATAGCCAAGAAGGGCGAGAGCGTCAGAATCGTTGTCGGCTATCCCTACGCGGTGGGCGTTGCGGTTGAGATTTACATTCTCGATTCTTCTGGCCGACAGCTGACTGTGCCGATAACGATTCAAGCCTCTATCGGTGGCAGAACAGCCCTGTCTTCGTGGTCATTCAACTATGTGTTCCCAAGTCACGGCACGTTTACCGTGTTCGCGTACGTCGAAGTCGCGCCCGTTCCAGATATTTACACTGGCGCTTGTGTGGTTCACGTTCCGGCATGGCTCGAAAATATCGACCGACCAATAAGCGATATTACCAAGGCTAACACTGAGATGTCACGGCTCAGAACAACCATAACCCGCAATGCTGGCAAGTAGCAGTATTTTACCCATACGACACGGAGGTCAACCATGGGCTTTTTAGATTTCATATTCGACCCAGGCAAAGAGGATCGCGAACAGGCCAACGACCTTTACGCGCAATCAGTCGGCACCCAGGCATCGACAGAAGCATGGAAAAAGAAGATGATGGAAGATCGTCTTGCCATGGCAGACAGCATGCTTACTGGCGGCGACATAAACGGCACGAACGTAACCGGAGCATTGCCAACGGCGCAGAGTTGGGAAGACAAGTTCTACAGCTTTCTCGAAACCTCACCAGACACAACCTATAACGCGCAGCGCAGCACTATGGAGCGCGGCCTTGCCGACGCAAAGAAAAGCTACGCGGCCAATTTGAACCAGCGCGGCTTGTCGAATTCAGGGTTCGGGTTGTCGAAGTATCTCAACCTGGACGTTGCCAGAGCCAAGAATCTCTCAGGCCTTGAGGGCGAACGCATAGACCGCAAGGGTCAGACAATCGCCCAGGGCAATCAAATGGCACAAAGCAGCCTCGACCGGGCGTTAAATATGGGGAATAGCGCCTCTGGCGTTGCGACAAGTTTTAATACCCAAGTGCCGAGCCTACTCAACCAGCAAGGAAACAGCTATGCAAATCAAGCGTCTAGCGCCGGCAGCGGTATCGGGCAAGACCTAATTGCTCAGGCCTCGAAAAACATGTTCGACAAGATGTTTCCGACTACGGTTGCCACTCCCACACAATCATCTGCAGGCGGCATCGGCCAGAAGGCATTGAGTTACCTCACTGGCGGCATTTTCGGATAAGAAAGGATTTAATCATGGGAAGCAATATACTCGGTAAAATACTGTCAGGCGTAGGCCAAGGCTACCTCAAACATACTCGCGAGCAGGAAGCCGACGAGCAGGACGCGAAGGATTGGGAAAAGACCAAGCAGCGCAAGCGCGAAACGCTCGATATGACTGATGAATATAGCCAGAAGTCAGAAGCGAGGCAGCGCCAGCAGCGCGTTGCTGATGAAGAGGCGGCATACTCCAAGAAGCTGTCTCGACAAGACGAGCTGCAAAATAAGCAGATCGAGCAAATCAAATCCATGTATCCCGACCGATGGGCCGACCCGATGTTTCAGCAGGAAGTCACGGCAGGCGTAAAAGGCCTGGTTGTTCCAAAGCTACCGGCGAACAAAGAGATTGCCGCGCTTGCAATGGCCGGCAAGATCGACGAGGCGCTTAAACTTGCACTCAAAAGCACCAACCCGGAAGACCGCAAGTTTTATGATGACGTTCTCGATTCTATCACCAAGAAGAAACGACTTAGCAATCTGCTCAACCCTCAGACTGGCGGGGCTGATGCTGAAAAGTATGGATTCAAGCCAGACGCCAATATTATTCAGAGCGCACTCAATCAGGGCAGCGGGGCCGCAAGCGATATGCTGGCAAGATTTATCCCCGGAGCGGACCAGGGAATCATGCAATTACCCGAGCAGGTTTCGCCAGACGGCAACCAAGCGCAGGCATTAGACGAAAAGAGCGTTAAGCAGGTTCGACAGGTGCGCGACGATGCAGCGAAAGAGCTCACCAACTTACGGGCCAAGTATAGAGACGATGCAGGCAATTTCGACCCGTCCTTGATGAAAGGCACTGAAGACGAATACCACTATCAGGAAATCGAAGACAGATATAAAAAAGCTGCTCGAATGATCAACAGCTACAGCGACGGCGTTCTCGGTGGACAGCAACCCGGCGCACAGCAGACAAGCTCGTCGCCCGCAATGGATTCATTTATGAACATGAACCGGAAGGTAATGGACATGCTGAAGCCCACACAGAGAACCGTAGTTAAGCGAACCCAAGCAAAGTAATCGGAGAACAATCACAATGGCAAATCTCAACCAGCAGTATTCTGAAATTCGGCGTGCGTATTACGAGAACTTTATGGCGTTTAAGCATAGTGATGCCTACAAGTCGCTGCCAGCCGAGCAAAAATTTCAGGTAGATAAAACCGCCAAGGAAACTTGGCAGGCCATATCTGACGCCGAAAAAGCGTCGGCACCAGTAGACGCTCAGGAAGAGAGAGCCAATCGTGGCATCTTAAAGAACATCGTCACCGATACGACCTCTGGTATGTTAAATGTTGGCCGTTCTGGCGCAAGCCTCGCGGCATGGGGCGCTGACGTTGCCGGACTTCCCGACGTGGCAAAGCCATTGGATCAGATCTCAAAAGACCTGGGTGACACTTCGCAGCGAATAGCGCCTGCAGCGAACCCGGATAATCTTATAGACTTCGGCTCTCAGTCGTTGCTTCAAAACTTGCCAATGCTGGCAACCGCTGGCATTGCTGGCGAAGTAATGGCAGGAAGTGAAGCAGGCGGCGCAGCTCTTCACGCTCTCAGATCAGCCGCAGGCGTGCCGGCAGCAGCCGGGGCAGCTCCATTGTCAGAAGCAGCTGGCTCATTTCTTGGCACACTTGGTACTTATGGCGTGCCGTCGATAAGACAGGCGAACGTGGAAGCCGGAGCCGAAAATCGCGGCGGCATGGTCGGAGACGGAAACCCATACTTCGAGCTGGCCGCAGCTGTTCCTTACGCTTTGATAGAAAATACGCTTGGTGTAACCCCGCTCAAAACCATGAGAGCCTTTTCCGGTAGAGCCGCAAGCACTGGTATTACAAAGACCCTGACGGCAAGCGCCGGCAAGATTGGCGCGTTACTCGAAAAGCCATTGTTTGAACTGAGCGGCAAGGCTGGACTCAGAGGAACAATCGGAGCTTTTGCGCGGTTCGTTGCAGACAACATTCTCGGAGAAGCTACCGAAGAGGTATTGCAGGGCATTGAAGAAATAGCCATTCCTCATTTTGCCAAGAAGCCAATTAACCAGGCGATCCGCGACACAATCGCAGAGCTTGGCAAGCCAGAGACATTTGAAAACTTGAAGACCCAGGCGCTTGGCGGCGGCATCGTCGGCACTCTACTTGGTGGCGGCAATGTTCTTATGCGGAAAATAGCCAATATCACCGCAGAGATTAACAACCCCGACACGACACCAGAAGAAGCACAGCGGCTTGCCGACCTGAAAACTCAATTCAAGGCTGAATTGCTGCAGCTCACAGATCACGCAGGGATGCCGAATGTTACCGATAATACTACAGAGAACTTTCAAGAGCCCGGCGACTGGCAATCGATTCACCCGCAACAGATCCTTGGGGCGCCAGCGCCCGAAGTAACATACCCGGACGGTGTGCAGCCTCAGAATATTGGCACCGAGGGTTCGAT
>Ga0180007_10001435_pt1 | contig 32699 bp, 27 predicted proteins | sample MM_PC_MetaG_FD_121122 | JGI IMG/M metagenome (GOLD analysis project Ga0180007, IMG submission 121122) | Groundwater microbial communities from the Aspo Hard Rock Laboratory (HRL) deep subsurface site, Sweden - MM_PC_MetaG | ecosystem: Environmental > Aquatic > Deep subsurface > Groundwater... | reverse complement strand
TATTTCAGACGATAGTCACACAATATATACGCAAGTTAGGAACGACTTCATTTATTGCGTTATTCCTATCTGAGTAAACGATGTCCTGAGACTTTCGGGTAAACGATGTATAGATATTTATCACCTAGCGACTAGCCAGCAGATTCTTTTTAATCATAAAAAGTTCCACGTCCGGGTAAGAATGAAATTTAGCTTGTTCCTGAGAATAAAGCTTAAAATTGTCCGGCTCTAAAAGCGCCTGGCAAAGATAAGCTGAATATTGTTCAAACTCTTGAGTATTTACATTATTAAGAATATAGGGACAGCCCAGATGCACAACTAAATCTAAATCCCCATTTCTTCTGACCAGTAAAAACGGATACAAAGCGCATTCAAAAGGACGGCGCTCATAGACTCGACACTTATGCTCAGTTTCTTCTAAGAACTTACAAATAAGGCTAGAGTCTGAGCCTTTTCTTGCTTTAACACAGGCAATACCCAGAGCCTTTTCATCAGCTTTTAATAAATGCGGCAGCCAAATATCATCTTCAAACTTACAGCATTCTTTACATTCTAGACAAAAATTTGAATTTAAGTATTGTTTTATTTTTAGCATAATCTAATCTGCCTAAATTCTAAATTATTAATAAAGCCCGAGTTCTCTAATATCCAGCATCCCTTAGCAATAGCTACGCGTCAGAGATAGCTGCTACGCATCTAGATATTGCCCATATATACAAATTTAAGTTTTTTCTTAGCTATGGAAAATGCCCTTTTCATGGTTTCTAAAGGAGTTACCGGTGCGGTAAGTTCATAACAAGGAAAATAACGGGAAAGATGTAAAGCAGTGTCTGCCCCGGTATGCGTGAAGATCCAATCTGTTAGTTTTTCAAAATGCGCATCCGTATCATTGTATCCGGGAATGATCAGATTAGTTAACTCAATATGACAATCTTTTTTCGCCCGAATGATCGTCTTTAAAACCGGGTCTAAGGAACCATGACATATCCTATTGTAAAAATTATCATCCATTGCTTTTAAATCAATATTCATTGCTCCGATATACGGCAGTATTTCCTCTAAAGGATCGGGATTAACATAGCCATTGGTCACCAATACATTTTCCAGATTATTTTTTTTAGCCAGCTTTGCTGTTTCTAAAATAAACTCGTACCAAATAAATGGTTCATTATAAGTGTAGGCAATGCCAAAGCTATGCAAGCGTTTGGCTTCGCGGACTATTTCTTCCGCATTCGTATTTGACAGATAAGCATCTGGATTTTGCGAAATATCCCAATTTTGACAAAAAATGCAGCCAAGATTACAGCCGCGTGTACCCAGAGATAAAATAACTTCCCGGGGATGATATTGCGCCAAGGGTTTTTTTTCAATCGGATCTACAGCTACCCCGGTTGTTTTTCCGTAAATTAAAGAATACAGCTTGCCTTTTGTATTCTTTCTCGCTTTGCAAAAACCCACTTCTTCCGGCTTGATTATGCAGTTTTTAGGACATAAAACACACTGCACATCATGATTATCCAGTTTTTTATAATATAATGCTTCTTTCACAATTCTCACTCCTAAACAAGATCTTGTATAATTTTACCGCAGATTAAATCCCGCGTACAGAACAATTTTTAACAAACTCCCGAGCCAAAGAAGCTGCCTGATTAAGCACCTCCGGAGTATGCGGCTTAATTGCCGACAGCCGGCAATCCAAGATATCTTTAGGATCAAATTGTTGCAAAACAAATTTCTTAGCCCCGCTTATTGCTTGGGCAATATTTATAATATCTGCGCGCTCTACCAAAGTCGGAACAAATGTTGTCCTAAACTCATAATCAATTCCGCTGTTTAACAGGATATCAATGCTTTTCCTGATCGCAATCAGATCCACAGAAACTCCTGCGGCTTTATCATAATTACTTTGCTCTAAACTTGATTTTATATCCATTGCTACATAATCAACCAACCCCTGGCTGATCAAATCCGCTAACATCCGGGGATTACTCCCATTAGTATCGAGTTTTACCAGCAGCTGCATTTTTTTAATATCTTTTATTAAATCCGGCAGCTGTTTATAGAGTGTTGGTTCACCGCCTCCAATAATCATTGCGTCAATCCAGCCTTTTTTTTCTTTGATAAATCTCTCTATATGCTCAAAAGGCACTGTCTTTAATGAATCCGGATCAGTCGCTAAAACACTGGAATGACAAAAAGGACAAAGGAAATTGCAACCCGGCAAATAAATCACACAAGCCAGCATTCCGTCCCAATCAATAAATGTATGCGGATTAAACCCTTTTATCGGATAAGTCACAATATCCTCCTCAAAAACACTATAACTTAAAGCAAAAAAGACAGAAAGCATATAAGCCTCCTGCCTTTTTGCTATATACAATTCTTTTATTTTACAAGATGCTCTTTTACTTTATCCGAATGCGGAACTTCGCCATCCCAGCGAGCAACAATATTATCGTTTTCCTCGAAAATTGTTGTGGGAATCTGCATAACATCATTATAAGCCCCTTCCGCCATGCCATCCACAGTATCCATATCATGAAAAGATAATTCAACCTTACTATCAATTTCCCATTTGCCGATAAAATGCTTTAACTTATTTTTAGTAGTATCACATTTAGCACAGCCGCTTTTTCCAAAAATCTTAACCTTCATTATACCCTGACCTCCTGTACTCTATAATCTCCAGCATGTCTGTCTTCCAATTCCGCTAGCTTAGAAGGATTCCAGTTATTAACCCTGCTAAAATAACCCACAATTCTCGTAACGCTGTATGTATCCGGAGAAGCGCAGGAAGTACATTTTTCAGTTATCCCACGACCTGTCTTACGGCAACTATTACAAAATGTAAATTCCGGAGAAATTGTCAATTGAGCGGCTTGTGTCTGCTCAAAAGTTTTCTTAATCACATTTAAAATTGAATCCGGAGAAGGCTGCTGTTCACCAACAAAAGCGTGAATAATCGCTCCTGATTCAATCAGCGTATGGAACTTACTCTGTTTCTGAATTCTGGTAAGCAGATCCATATTCGCGTCCGCTCTGAAGTGAATACTATTAGTATAATAATATTGATCATTCTCCAAATCACCTTTGATTACATTTGCTGCTTCTGGATACTGACGCAGATCGACTTTCGGCAGACGGCGGCAAGCGGATTCAGCCGGGGACTCTTCCAATGAGAATTTTAAATTATATTTCTTTGCGTATTCTTTTGTTTTAATGTTCATAAAGGAAATTATTTTTAAGCCTTGTTTAAAAACTTCTTCTGATTCATGCAGTTCCTTGCCGGTAACAAATTGCATCGCTTCATTTAAACCAATCAAGCCGATAATATAAGTCGATGTCTCCAAATCAATATATGGACGGCCATCTTTTGCCGGCTTACTGACTTCCCACATTGGTTTTCCCGGCTCATCCATAAGTTGGGCAATAAATTTTTTCTTCTGCAAATGGGCTTTTACCGCAATCTCCATTGCCACTTCGATCTCTTTTTCCAAACCAGCCAGATTGCCTTTTCCCGCGCGATATCCGGCCTGAGGCAAATTAATCGTTACATTCTGAAATCCGCAGAATCTCATGCTTTCCGGATGTTCAATCATATACATATCATCTATTTTTTGACGCAGTCTGCAGCATTGAGAAAGCACGGCTTCATCCCCACGATCAAAAACAAAATAAGTTGACCCGTTTTCACTGGCAACAACACAAGCATACTGCAATAAAGCCAGCTGCTTTGGTTCACTGAAAGATTCATTGCTGATATGGAAATCACATTTTGGAAAAGCAAATACGCGACCTTCACTGTCTCCCTCTCTCCAAACATCAAGCAAAGCTTTAGCAAATCTAATTGCCGTATCTTCATAATCGCCATATGTTCTGCCCGTATACACACCCTTTGGTCCTATCGCCGGAATATTTTTTAAATAATTCGGCACCCCAGTATGGATATTAAAATCAATAAACAAACTCTGACTCCCCCGAGAAAACGCGTTCTGAGAAGCAGAAAAAATTAAATATTGCGCTTCCTGCTTTAATTCTTTATCCGACATCTCCTCAAGATACGGAGCATATAAAATATTTACATAGCCAATCCCCAAAGCTCCGGCATAATAAGCCTGCAAAGATGCCATAAAGGTATTTAAATGTCCGGTAAGCGTCCGGGCATATTTAGCTGGTCCGCTGGAAGTAAATAAATTACCTAATTCTAAGCCATACTTTTTAATGTATTCCAAAGAGTGTGATCCGCAATATGCCCGAGGATAACCCAGATCATGAATATGCACCATCCCGCGCAAATGCGCGGTAGCCACATCTTCCGTAAATACTTTTTGCAAAATATATTGTTTTAAAATTGTTTCCGCGATTGATAAATTTACTGCCTCAGGATTATTCGAAGCAATATTAGAGTTTTCACAGCTTTTTGAAAAAAGTAATTGATCTAAATCAAAAGTCGGCATACCAATCATGCTTTGCTTGGTCAAAGTTTTATCTAATCCGCGCTCGAATAATTCATTATCAACCAGCTCCCGGATTAGTGAAGTTGAGATCTGCGTAATTCCTGAATTGAAAACTTTTTTCTCAACACTCGAAGCGACTTCCAAAGCAATATCTTCTGAAATCCCAGTTTCTTTTTGCAAAGCAAGGGCAATTCTGCCTTTATCCCAATTTAAAATCTCGTCTTTAGATAGAGGGGTAACTAAAAGAGCGAGATCAGTAGAATTACTTTTGCTTTTTACTCTTTTGCGAACTTTAAGAATATTCCTAATTGTTCTTCTTTTCTCACGATAAAGAATATAAGCTTTCGCGGTTTTCGCGTGACCGGTTTCAATCAGCACTTTTTCCACTATATCCTGAATCTGTTCAATACTCGGAGACTGATTATTGTATTGTTTTTTTAAGAACAATACCACTGCATTGGCCAACTCATCAGCCAAGAGTCTATCTTCGCCTCCCACAGCTGTAGCAGCTTTAAATATAGCATCGCTTATTTTCTGTTTATCAAAAACAGCAATATGCCCATCCCTTTTTTTAATACTGGTTAATTCTTTTCCTTCCATGGAATTCATTTTCTCTTCTGCCAACATCTCCTAATCCCTCCTTTTGTTCAATAGGTCTTTCAATTCTCCTAAAAACTGATTAATATCTTTAAACTGCCGATAAACAGAGGCAAATCTGACATAAGCAACTTCATCCATTTCATGCAAATGTTTCATTACAAATTCTCCGATATCCGAACTAACAACTTCTTTATCATATGTTCGCTGTAATGCACGTTCAATTGAATCGACGACTTCTTCAATTTTCTCCATGCTTACCGGCCGTTTTTCACATGCTCTTAAAAGCCCAGACAGTATTTTATTCCGATCAAAAGGCTCTCGGCGTCCGTCTTTTTTAATAATCATCAAAGTACTTTTTTCAATGTATTCATAGGTGGTAAATCTGCGCTGGCATTTTAAACATTCGCGCCTTCTTCGGATAGAATCGCCTTCAGATGAGATGCGTGAGTCAACTACTTTATCTTCAATGTTTCCACAAAATGGACATTTCATTAAAATATTTCCCCTCTAGCTTGTTCACGCATTAGACACACTATATTGTAGTTATAAAAATATAGTACACCATATATAGTGGCTTGTCAATAATTATTTATTGAAGTTTTTCAGGATTTATTCGAGGATAAACTTATTCTCAAGTAAATTCGATTAAATTAATTATATCATCTTTTTGCAGCGACAACAATTTCTATTTTTGCTTCTTTTAACATTGCTTTAGCTAATTCATCAGGATAGCTTTCTAATATAACAATCCTGTTAATCCCCGCGTTAATAATCATTTTTGCGCAAATAATACAAGGCTGATTTGTACAATAAACCATACTGCCTTGCAAACTGATTCCGTATTGCGCTGCTTGGAGAATCGCATTCATCTCCGCGTGCAAAGCCCGACACAATTCATGGCGTTCTCCTGAAGGAATATTCATTTGCTCGCGCATACAGCCAGTTTTTTCACAATGCTCAAGCCCGGAAGGCGCGCCATTGTATCCGGTAGTTAAAATCCTTTTATCTTTAACAATTACCGCGCCTACTTGCCGGCGCAAACAAGTTGAACGCTTTGCCACAAGCTGAGCTATATCAAGAAAATATTCATCCCAGCTAGGACGTCTAGCCGGCAAAGATTGATCTTGTTTTTCCATGATTATAATTCTTTCTATAACTTTAAGCTGCTTAATTAATACAAGGGATATTTTTTGGTCAATAAATTAACTTGCGCTTTTATCTGACTAACTTCTTTTTTCGATTCTATCCAATCTTTTCTTAAAACCCGGTCAATTATATCAGCTATAATATCCATTTCAGCAGCCTTCATTCCTCTGGTTGTCACTGCCGGTGTTCCCAAACGAATTCCGCTGGTAACAAACGGGGATTTAGAATCAAAAGGAATCAAGTTCTTATTGATCGTAATATTAACTTTGCCCAGCCAAGCAGAAGCATCTTTACCGCTTACTTCCCGATCAGTTAAATCAACCAACATCAAATGCGTATCCGTACCGCCGGAAACTATCCGAAAATTTTTCTTTTGAAGCGCTGCGGATAATGCTGCCGCGTTTTTTACCACATTATTTTGATAGGTTTTAAATCCGGGTTTTAAGGCTTCTTTAAACGCCACAGCTTTGGCCGCGATAATATGCATCAAAGGTCCGCCCTGTGTTCCGGGAAAAACATTCAGATCAACTTTTTTAGCAAATTCAGCACGGCAAAGAATCAGGCCTCCCCGTGGTCCGCGCAAAGTCTTATGCGTGGTAGTTGTAACAAACTCAGCATAAGGAACTGGGCTAGGATGCAATCCGGCAGCAACCAAACCGGCAATATGCGCCATATCAACCATTAAATAAGCTCCCACCGCGTCACAAATTTTTCTAAATTTTTTAAAATCAATAACTCGCGGATAAGCCGACGCTCCGGCTAAAATCATTTTTGGTTTAAACTTTTTTGCCATCTCCATAATTGCGTCATAATCTAAGCACTCAGTTTTCTTATCCACTCCATATGATTTAACATTAAAAAACACTCCGGAAAAATTCAAAGGATGGCCATGCGATAAATGCCCGCCGCAAGCCAGGTCTAAAGCCAATACTTTATCTTTTGGTTTAAGCGCGGCCATAAAAACCGCCATATTTGCCTGTGCTCCGGAATGCGGCTGCACATTAGCATGCTCAGCATTAAATATTTTTTTTGCCCGCTCAATTGCCAATTTTTCCACAACATCAACATGCTCACATCCGCCATACCAACGCGCCCCGGGATAACCTTCAGCATACTTATTGGTCAACACAGAGCTTTGCGCCTGCATTACTGCTTGGGAAGTGAAATTCTCACTGGCAATCAACTCAATATGATTCCGCTGTCTGTTTAATTCATCCTGTATTGCTTTATAAATTTGACTGTCGCTTTTTTTCAGATAATCCATTATTCCTCCATCATTGAATTCTTAATTTTATTTTGAGAACATTTTTACTCGGGATAAGTGCCTTCCTCCGGCAAAATCAGTTTTAAGCCAGATACTGACTATTCTTTTTGCCATCGGCGTCTTTAAATAAGCTGCCGCTAAAACCAGCACATTTGCGTCATTATGTTCCCGGGAAAAACGCGCTGTAGCTAAATTAAAACAATTAGCCGCCCGGATCCCTTTTACCGTGCTTGCAGCCATGGCCATGCCAATACCGCTATTGCAAATAAGAATCCCTTTTTCATTTTTCTTTTTCGCTACAGACTTAGCCACTTTAATCGCAAATTCCGGATAATCACATGACTCTTCAGAAAAACCGCCAAAGTCTTCGACCTTATGTCCATTTTTCTTTAAATATTCAACTAAGGCTTGTTTAAGTTTAAAACCTCTATGATCATTACCAATCGCTATCTTCATTGTAATTTATCCACCAACCCCTCTATTGATTTTTTAATTATTTCCGCGACTTCCTGATAGAAATTTAAATTTCTGCCAATCGGATCAATAATCGCTAATTTACCAGTTTTATCTTTAGAAAATTCTTTAAGAAAAAAAATTCTTTTTTTTGCTCGCCAATATCGATCAAACATGAAATCTCGATGAACATTTTCCATAACCAATATGTAGTCAGCTGTCTTTACCATTTGATTGTCTAATCTTCTCGCTCTATGGCCGGTTATATCTACTCCGTATTTTCTCATAACCGCAATCGCATCATGCGAAGCAGGCATGCCGCCAAAAGCCGCGACTCCGGCAGAGGAAATATCAAAACGATCAATTCCTTTAACCATATGCTTCATCAATCCTTCCGCCATCGCGCTCCGGCAGCTATTCCCCGTACAAACAAATAAAATATTTATCCGCTTATATATCTGGTCAATCATCTGCTCGGTAATTGCCCCAGGCCGAAGAATTTCATAACCAGTATCATCAATTTTAAGCACTGTCGATGCTCTGCCTTGTTCTGTTGGCCCAGCATCAATCACGGCATCAATTTTTCCCTCAAAATATTCGATAACTTGTTCAACTGTATTCGCGGGAGGATCTCCGGCAAAATTAGCAGATGGGGCAAATACAGCGGCATTAACTTCTTTTAAAAACATCTGTGCTACCGGATGATTTGGCATTCTAAATCCGATCATTTCGCCTTGCGCTGACTTTAAGACTAAAGTCAAAGGCCCGGGCCAAAACTCTTTGATCAATTTATAAACAAAAGGCGAAATATTTTCAATAAGTCCTTCCACCTGCTCGACACTATGTACGCACAAAGAAAATTTTTTTTCTTCTTGTCTTTGTTTTATATACCGCAATTTTTCCAAAGCAATCGGATCAGTTGTTATTGCCGCAAGGCCATAAACTGTTTCCGTGGGAAAAGCAACCAAGCCGCCGGATCTTACGATTTCCGCCACCTGTTTAATTTTTCCATTATCAGGATTTTGCGCGTCTACTTTAATGATTTTTGTAGATTTACTGGTCATTAAATTTTAATCTTTCTTATTGCCCGAGCCATATCTTCTTTAAAATTAAGCATTTTTTTTCTCAGCGTTTCATCTTGTAAAGCCAGAATCTGACAAGCGAAAATCGCTGAGTTTTCCGCCCCGGATTTACCAATAGCCATACAAGCCACAGGAATTCCCTTGGGCATCTGCACTGTGGAAAGCAAACTATCCAATCCTTTTAAAGTTTTAGTCTCAATCGGAATGCCGATCACCGGCAGAATAGTATGCGCCGCAACTGTTCCGGCTAAAGCCGCGGACATCCCGGCAGCCGCAATAATTACCTGGGCCCCTCGAGCAGGAAGCGCCTCAACATACTTAACTACGTCTTTGGGTGTGCGATGAGCCGAAAGCACTCTTATTTCGTGTTCAACTTTCATTATTTTCAATACATCCACAGCAACCTGAACTGTGTCCAGATCAGATTCACTGCCCATTAGAATCGCTACTTTTATTTTTTTATCCTTTGACATTTTTCCTCCTGAAGAATTAACTTATTATTATTCTTTAAACCGATATTTTCGCCAAAGCTTTTTTGCCAATATCTTTCCGATAAACCATATTATCGTAACTAATCTGTTTTATTCCTTTATAAGCTGTATCAATCGCCTGCCTGATATCCTTACCCAGGCCAGTAACCCCTAATACTCTTCCGCCGGCAGTAAGAAAGTCACTGCCCTGTTTTATCGTTCCGGCATGAAAAACAAATAGATCTTTTTCCTGACTAAGTTTGTCCAAACCGCTGATTTTTCTATTTTTCACATAATCACCCGGATATCCGCCGGAAGCAGCCACAATACAAACACAACACCGTTTATCCCATTCAAGCTCAATCTCATCTAATTTGCCTGCTAAAGCACAAAGAATAATATCAATTAAATCAGTTTTAAGTCTGGGTAAAATAGCCTGCGTTTCCGGATCGCCAAACCGAGCATTAAATTCCAACACTTTCGGTCCTTTATCAGTGATCATTATCCCGGCATATAATACTCCACAAAAAGGCATTCCCTCCTGCTGCATTCCCTGGATGGTGGGAATAATTACCTCGTTTTTTATTTGTTCAAACAAATCCTCGCTAACCACAGGCGCTGGAGAATATGCCCCCATGCCCCCGGTATTCGGACCTTTGTCATCATCAAAAATTCTTTTATGATCCTGACTGGATGCCATAGCACAGACATTATCGCCATCACTGATAAAAATCATTGAAGCCTCTTGACCAAACAGACATTCTTCAATCATTACTGTATTTCCCGCGGTACCAAAAACATTATCCTGAAAAATAGACTGTATTGCTTTTTCCTGCTCCGCAAGATCTGAACAAACAAAAACACCTTTCCCTGCGCATAAACCATCAGCTTTAATCACTAATGGCCGTTTGGCATTACGCGCATATTTTAGCGCCGCTTCTTTATTCGTAAATACCGCGAAATCAGCAGTCGGCACTTTGTATTTTTTCATAATATTTTTAGCAAATACTTTGCTTGCTTCTAAAGCACTGGCGCTTTTACTTGGCCCGAATATTTTTAATCCTTTAGCCTGAAAAATATCTACTATTCCTAATGATAAAGGAACTTCCGGTCCAACCACAGTCAAATCAATCTGCTTAGCTTGCGCAAATTCGAGCAATTGTTCTATTGCCTCGGCTTTGATCGCCACACATTCCGCTATTTGCGAAATCCCGCCATTACCCGGAGCGCAGAATATTTTTTTTACTTTAGGGGATTGAGCAATCTTCCATACCAATGCATGTTCTCTTGCTCCTGAACCAATCACCAAAACCTTCATAAGCTCTCCGCTATAATTTTTTAGATAAAATTTAATCTCGATATATTTTTTTCTGTTTTAGCAACTTGCCCAATAATCTTACTTTCCAATTTATTTACCTTTAAATGCGCCAAAGTTTTGCGTACATCTTTTTTATCAACAACCAAAACCAGACCTATGCCCATATTAAATGTTCGATACATTTCCTTCTCTTCCACATTACCTTTTTCCGCGATAATTTTAAAAATTTCCGGGATATTCCAGCTGCCTTTGATAATATCCACCCGACAATTTTTCGGAAATATTTTCATCAACTTTTCATAAAAAGCCCCACCAGTAATATGCGCGATACCCTTCACCTTAACTTTTTTAAGCAAGGACAATACCGGTTTTACATAAATCTTAGTCGGAGTCAATAATTGTTTGTACCTTGTCTTTATTTCCTTTTCCGAAAAAACCTTATGGACCAGGGAAAAACCATTAGAATGCAAACCACTGGAAGCAATCCCGATCAAGACATTAGCTGGTTTTATTTGCGCACCGGTAATTATTTTATTTTTTTCAATAATTCCCACACAAAATCCCGCCAAATCATATTCATCTTTTGTATATATCGCCGGCATTTCCGCGGTCTCACCGCCAATAAGCGCGCAACCGGATTCGCGACAGCCAACAGCAATCCCTTTGACAATATCCACCAATTTTTTCCTGTTCACTTTACCAATTGCTATATAATCAAGAAAAAATAATGGCTCAGCGCCCATTGCCAAAATATCATTCACATTCATCGCTACCAGATCAATGCCAACGGTATCATGTTTATTGGCAATCATCGCGATCTTAATCTTCGTCCCCACGCCATCGGTACTGGAAACTAATACCGGATTTTTGTATTTATTACTCAGAGAAAAACAGCCGCCAAAACCACCGATATTGTTTAAGACTTCTGCACGCTTGGTACTTTTAACCAAACTTCCGATATCTTTAACAAAATTATTTGCCTCTGTAATATTTACACCTGCTTGCTCGTATGTCAGCCTTTTTGGCATGCTTCCTCCTAAATCCGTATATAGGGTTATGGTTACGATACCCGTTTCGTTTAAGGGCATCGTCTAACGGCCTAAAATTTATTCTTTTTAACCGTGACCGTCAACGTTACCGATACGGGCTTCGTTACCGTTACCCTTTACCGAAAAATTTATGCTTTTTTTAAATAATCAATCGCATTTTTAAATATATTCAATCCATCCGGAACCTGATTGTCTTTGCCCCTGGTCCAACGCGGATGCTGAGTTTTAAACACGCATCTTTCCGGATGAGGCATAAGTCCAAAGATTCTCCCGGTATCATCACAAATGCCGGCAATATGTTCAATTGAACCATTAGGATTATCCGGATATGGCGCGAATTCACCGTGCTTATCGCAATACTGATAAACTATTTGACCATTATCTTTTAATCTATTTAAAACTGATTTATTTAGCGTTATAAATTTACCTTCTCCATGGGCAACCGGAAGATAAATCAGTTTATCAACTCCCCTTGTCCAAACACATTTACTTTCTCTTCTATTTTCTGTTTTTTGTTCTCTGTTTTCTGTTTTCTTTAGATATACCCACCGATCTTCAAATTTACCGGAATCATTGCAGGCCAGAGTAGATTCCTGCTGCCAATCATTATTACCCGGCAATATTCCCATTTTAACTAAGACCTGAAACCCATTACAAATCCCAATCATTAAACCATTTTTCGCTAAAAATTTCTGCAATTCAGTCTTTAATTTCATTTTAAGTTCATTGGCCAAAATCTTACCAGCGGCAATGTCATCGCCATAAGTAAACCCACCCGGAAAAGCAATAATTTGATAATCAAATATTTTATTTTTTCCAGCAACTAAATCATTAACATGCAATGAATTTACTTTTGCCCCTACCAGCTCAAAAGCAATTCTAGTTTCTTGGTCACAATTAGTTCCCGCGGTTCTTAGAATTAAAACTTTGATATTTTTCATTTTTCCCTTTCAAAACAAACTATTTTATTTTTCCCATTATCTTTTGCCATATTCAGCGCTATTTCTGCTTGGCTGATAAAAGATTCTTCCGTAAACTGTTTATCTTCACAATTGAAACAAGCAAGACCGATACTGGCATTAAGTCCCACGATCTTGCCTTTATATTCAGCGGTAAAATTCGCAATCCCCTGACTGATCCGAGAAGCCACCAGCAGTGTATCCTGTTTATGTTTAATATTTACCGTATCTTCCTGTTTTTCCTGACTCATCCCAGTTTCTGGCAGAATAATCGCAAAAACTCTATTACTATATCGAGCGAGGACATCAACATTGCGCACTTTAGTTTTAAGCAGCAAACCAATTGCTTTTAATAATAAACGCTCTGCTTCTATGTCCGCGGTCGAATAATTATCTTCTAAAGCAATAAATAATAAAGATATTGGACGGATATACCGTTTAGCACGAGCAATTTCCTCTCGTAAACGCATCAGAAAATAATTCTGATTAAACACATTACTCACATTATCCACAATCGCCTGAGAATACACTCGAGCATGTTCCAGAGCTTTAGAAGCTTCCAAAGCAAAAATTTCTAAAACATCAATATCACCTTGATTATATATTTCTCCGGAAGATTTAGCGCCAAGCGTAATAAACCCGATCAACCGATTTCTTAATCGCAAAGAAATAATAATTTCCGCGTCAATTCGCGAAACAGGCTCAAATATTTTTTCCACTGCTCCTAAATTTTCACTTTGATTCATTTCGCTTTTTATCAGCATTCCCGATAGTCCCTGCAGCCGCTGTAAAATCTGACTATCAGCACTGATCCGCATATTCTCCTGAATCTCGCTACCAATACCCTCGCTGGCTTTTATAATATACCCCTCGCCATCAGAGTCTTCCTGAAAAAAAGCAATTTTTTTTGCATTTATTGTTTGGACGATTACATCAATTAAATAATCACATAATTGATCAACCTCAATTATTACTGTTAACCCCTGAGAAAGTTCAGCCAATACATTTTGATAATCATACTTACCTTTATAAACTATTTTCTCCAAAAACATGCGAATAAACTTTTTATAAGGAGATAAGAGAATTATCAGAATTATAACCAGCAAGGAACATGATGTGGCCAATAAAAAACCTACAACACTAAACAACAATTTACTGATAAACAGATGCAAACCAATTAATGGTCCGACAAACAGAACTGTTAATAATAATTTATAGATTATTCGATCAAACTCCAAACAACGCAATTTAACAATTACATAGGCAATAGCCGAAAAACTCAATAGGATAAGTAAAGCACCAATAAAATTAAAACTCATCCCAAAATCAACCGCGAAATTCATTAACAGACAAACAGCGATAGATCCAATCCCCAGGATAATAAATCTGCTCTGCTTTATAGCTATTTCCGATTGCCGCATCTCATTTTTTTTTATTGATGCGATTACAATGCCCAAAGGCAAAAACAAGGAAACATTTAGAAAGAACAAATAATAAGAAAAAATATTAACATTAATCACGCTCTCCCACTGAAAAACATTTGTTTTAAGCAGAAAACTCTTATTCCAGTAATAAAAACTGGAAAACGCGAACAAAAAAGAAAAAACTAAAAATATCTTAAGTAGCCCGCTCTTTTTTGGCTTAATAGTCAAAAGCATATTTAGCAAAGCCGGCACAATAAAAGCAGCCCCAGTAGCAAATAGTTTTAAAAAAAACATCGTATTATCAGTCATCTGCTGATAATAAATAATCACAAAATACATAAAAAAATAACATGATATCGCAACTGAAGCAAAAAAGTAGGGCAGGCAGAGAAAAGATTTTTTTGCTTTAAACAAAACATAAAGCCCTGCTCCCAAACTGAGCAATCCAAAAATTAGCGGGATAAAGGCATTAATCGTCACGCAAGACTCCGTACTTTGTTTGTAAATATCCGGTTAAGCATATTGTTCTAAGACACTACTACCAATTCAAAGGCTTTTGCCATGATTGCTTAAGATCAGCCAAACAAGCAGAGATTACCGGTTTCCCGTTTAATCCCAAGACCTGAAATTCAGCATTTTCAGTCACCTGCCCAATACAGGCAATCGGAATGCCTTTTAGCATTTTCTCAATCGCTTGCTTTTTATTTTCGGTGATTTCTAGGACTAATCTGCCATTTGATTCTGAGAATAATAAAGTATCCTCCCGCAAATCTGACTTATCAATTTTATGTTTTACTTTCTTTAAATCAATCAGCATGCCCAAACCACCGGAAAATGCCATCTCAGCTAAACAGACTCCTAGCCCGCCATCCGAACAGTCATGCGAAGAGCGCACCAGACCAGCTTTTGTCGCCAAGCTTAACAGATTATACAATTTAAGATTTGACTTAAAATCAACTTTCGGCACATTCAAGCTCTTCCATCCTTTTTGCTCATAATAACTGCTGCCGCCCATTTCATCCAGAGTCAGACCCACACAATAAATAAGATTTCCCGCGGATTTCAGATCACTGGAAATAACTTTTTCCACATTATCAATTACTGACATTGCCGAAATAAGCAATGTCGAAGGAATAGCAATTGTTTTCTTACCAATACTATATTCATTATTTAAACTATCCTTACCAGAAATAAACGGAATGCTGTAAGCCAGCGATGCATCTCGACAGGCCAAGCAAGCACGCACAAGCTCTCCCAGAACTTCCGGTTTGGTTGTATTTCCCCAGCTAAAATTATCCAAAACCGCAGTTTGTTTTAAATCTCCCCCCACACTAACGATTTGTCTAAGAGCCTCATCAATACAAGACGCGGCCATCCAATATGGATCAATATCAGAATATCGAGAATTAATCCCGCACGAGATAACAATCCCTTTCTTTGAATCAGCCAAAGGTTTTATCACCGCGGCATCTTGCGGCCCGTCATTATCAATTCCAGCTAAAGGCTTTAAAACACTCATCCCTTGAACTTCGTGATCATATTGACGAATGATCCATTCTTTGGAACAAATATTCAGATCAGAAAGTACAGAAAATAAGCTTTGCGTTAAATCAACCGGACAATTCTTTTTTAGCGGCTTAATCTTCGGCGGATTCCAAACTGCTTTGCGTGCTGAATCCGGAACCCCATCATGCAAAAAATCCATATCCAAATCACAAACCTGAACCCCGTTGGAAAATATTTCCAAACGCTTAGTGTCTGTAAATTGCCCAATAACCGCGGCCTCTACATTTTCCTTGGCAAATAAAACTAATAAACTCTTTAATTTATTTTTAGCAACAGAAACAACCATTCGTTCCTGCGCTTCTGATATCCAAATTTCGCTGTAAGATAATCCTTGATATTTTAGGAGGATTTTATCCAAATCAACTCTTGCTCCAGTCTCCTGGGCCATTTCCCCGACCGCACTGGAAAATCCGCCGGCTCCGCAATCAGTAACAGCAGTGAACAAGTTTTGATCCCGCGCCTGCAGCAAAGTATCCAGGACTTTTTTCTCAGTTATCGCATTACCGATCTGCACTGCCCCGCTGGAAATATCTTCAGATTCATGAGTTAATTCCACTGAAGAAAATGTTGCCCCATGAATACCATCCCTGCCGGTTCTTCCGCCAATAGCTACAATATATTCTCCGGGACTTGTTTTTTTAAACGAAAATTCTTGCGGCATAATCCCCACCGTACCGCAATAAACTAAGGGATTACCTAAATAACGCTGATCAAAAATCACAGCGCCATTAGCTGTAGGAATTCCCATTCTATTGCCGTAATCTCTGACTCCGGCAACAACCCCTTTCATGATTCGTTTAGGATGCAATAAACCTTGCGGTAAATCTTCTCTTTTTGTATCCGGCATGCCAAAACAAAAAACATCTGTATTTAAAATTGGTTTAGCTCCTAAGCCAACCCCTAAAATATCCCGAATAACTCCTCCAATTCCTGTGCCTGCTCCGCCGTATGGATCCAAAGCCGAAGGATGATTATGAGTTTCAACCTTAAAACAAATATTATTATTTTTATCAAACTTTATGATTCCAGCATTATCCTTAAACACAGATACGCACCAAGGCTTATTCAATTTTTTAGTAGCATCCATAATCGTTTTTTTTAATAAATTTTTAATCGTCGAATGTTGCGGAGTTTTTCCGGAATTATCAGTATAATCAATATTCCCCCGCATTGTCTTGTGCACGCAATGCTCTGACCAGGTTTGCGCTAAGCTTTCTAATTCACAATCCGTGGGATTTCGCCCTAGTTTTTGAAAATACTTTTTTATTGTTTGCATTTCTTCTAGGTTAAGCGAAAGTTGCCCATCTTTGCTCAGCTGGATTAATTGCGGATCATTAAGATTTAAAAGATCAACTACATTTTTTTTAAACTCATAGCTTACTTCTTTATGTCCAAGCAGAATTTTTTTAAAATCCTTTATCTCTACAATATGCTGAATAACTTTATTATACAGCAGTTTATCCCCGATCAGATCCAATTGCTGTTTATTTATTTTTCCGGTAATCAGATATTTTCCGCCGGTTTTAATACTGTTTAAACCATTGATCCCTAAGTCACAAATTCCTTTTCGCGTGCTTTCTTCCCAAGGATCCATTACTCCTGGATTATAAGCAATTTCGATAACATGAAAATCATTTTTCGCTTTTACTTGAAATTTTTTGTCTTCTATTTTCCCATGCAAACTTGTCTGGATTATTAGGTCGGCTAAAAGTTCATCCGCGATTTTTTTAATATCTAGCGCGGTTAACATTCCATCCAAGATGTATACCTGTACCATTTTAACATCACTTACTGTATTTATCCCTAGATCAATAATATCCCGTTTAATTCCTTCGCCCACAGGATCAAGAACATTTGCTTTATTTTTTACCTCTATACGCCAAAACATATTTTTCTCCTAGAAACCAGTTGATCTTTTCCTTAAACCAGAAAATAAAATAACTATTACCGAACAGAGCACTTTAGGCTGGTTTTTGTTTTTTAAAAATTATACTTTCGCCATATTAATCCAAAATTTCATATATTGATTCGCTTGAAAATCACATCTAGATTACGTAAAACATATTTCAAATCAAAACAGCGTTCAATCTCATCTTTTGTTAAAACTTTAGTCACATCAGCATCAGACAATAAAAGATTTTTAAACTCTTCACCTTGTTTCCAAACCATTAAAGCATTTTTTTGCACCAGATTATAAGCATCTTCCCTGGTCAAACCTTTTTCAATCAAAGCAATAAGAATCCGCTGAGAAAACATCAGCCCTTTGGTTTTACCCAGATTCTTCATCATATTTTTCGGATAAACAATTAAATTATCAATAAGTTCAATACAAATACTCAGCATATAATCCAGACAAATCGTTGAATCCGGCAGAATAATCCGCTCGACAGATGAATGAGAAATATCCCGTTCATGCCAAAGCGAAACATTCTCCATACCGGCTAAAGCATTGCCCCTTAACACGCGAGCTAATCCTGATACTCTTTCCGAGGCAATCGGATTGCGTTTGTGCGGCATGGCGGATGAGCCTTTTTGCCCTTTAGAAAAAAATTCCTCGACTTCTAGGATCTCCGTATGCTGAAGATTGCGAATTTCCGTGGTAAATTTTTCCAAGCTTGAACCAATAATTGCCAAAGTTGTTAAAAACTGCGCGTGTCTGTCTCTTTGCACAACCTGATTGGCCACAGGCTCCAGTCCGATTTTAAGTTTTTTAAGCACGATTTTTTCAACTCTCGGATCAATATTGGAGTATGTCCCCACAGCTCCGGAAAGTTTACCCACACAAACCATTTTTTTAGCTTGTTCCAGACGCTCCAGATTCCGCTTTGTTTCTTCATACCACAACGCCATTTTCAAACCAAAAGTAATCGGCTCAGCATGCACATTGTGTGATCTACCAGCCATACAAGTAAATTTATGTTTTCTCGCTTTTTTCTTTAATACCGCAAGCAAAGCTTTCAGATCAGCAATTAAGATATCCGCCGCTGCTTTTAATTGCAAGGCCTGCCCCGTATCAATCGCATCATTAGAAGTAAGGCCCATATGAATAAACCGCGAATCTTCTCCGACATTTTCCGCGACTGAAGTCAGGAAAGAAATTATATCATGTTTGGTTTTTTTTTCTATTTGATTTATTCTTTTTAGATCAAATCTTGCTTTGTTTTTTATTACTGCCAAAGAAGTCTTCGGGATTTTACCCAGCTGTGCCCAGGCTTCACAGACCGCGATTTCAACATCCAGCATTTTCTGCCATTTGGCAGTTTCCGACCAAATAGCACCCATTTTTTCACGTGTATATCTTGCAATCATTCGACTTCCTTTCTATGGCTTATGAGTCTTATATACTACCAGATTATCCAGACTCAGTCAAATTTTTTATAACTATAATAATTCAACACAATTTGCCGAATAGTTGCCTGTTTTTTAAGCATTAAAGATATGATATCAAGGACTTATATAATTTGATTAAGGCTGGGAGCTAATAATCGCAGGTTTACCGATCAAACTGAATTTTTCGCGCCAAAAAACGTAAAAACTCTCTAATATGTTTTGAGCAATACCCCCCTTAGCATCTTCAGCTTTACGATAAGCACTCACCGCGTCTTCAAATTTGTTTTCCGCGTAATAAATCTGGGCTTTTGTATCTAAATAAAAGAATCGTTTATCCGGATCTAGGGCTAAAGCTTTGTCTACAAAAACATGCGCTTTTTCAAACTCTTTTTTCCGAATAAAAAGACAAGCCATATTATTGTAACAATCAGAAAAATCCTTATTTAAATCAATTGCCTTGCGATAAGCAATTTCCGCGTCATCTAAATCTCCCATCCGCAGATAAACATTCCCAATATTGAACAATGCCATCGGAGTTTCACTATTTTCTCTTAAAGCATCATAATAATGTTTAAGCGATGCATCCCATTGACCTTTTCTTTCTAAGAGGACCCCCAATTCCACATTGTCTTCAACAGACAAATCATCTGTTGTTTTTTCTAAAGGCATTATTTCCAGCATCCAGTTTCCCGCCGCATACCAATTGCGTTTAAACCCGCTATAACTTCTAATCTCAAATGCTTTTTCACCAGTATGCTCAATAATAACCTTCTGCTTATCATCAAAACCAACTAGGACAGTATAATGATAGCGATTTAAAATAAACGGATGTAATTTTTCCATAACAATCAGCGGAATTCCAGACATTAAGCGGGTTTTAATTGTTTCCAAATCAGAAATATAGCCTTTTGCCCAAAAACCATTGTCTTTAGCATATCTTTCTAAATCAATATTCAACACACCTTTTAAATCAGCAGAAAATAGGCTTTCTGCTATTTTTTCTTGACTGCAACTATTGCCCCAAAAAGCAAAAACCGCAGAAAGCGCTGCCGGGCCGCAATAAAATGTTTTTTGTTGCACAAAAGGGACTTCCAGAATAATTCCTGAATCAAGATTATCCGCAAGATTATTCCTGATCAATGAAATACTGGGGCTTACACACCCGGAAAGTAAACAGGCACTGATGAATAGGCAAGTAAATACCTTTAGGTTTATTTTTTTTAACACAATATATTATTTATAAGGTTTATTTATTATTATTACGGCGCGGTTCTAATTTTAAACTATAATCAGCAAAATAAAGCACACACATCGCAATCAGCACCAAAACTAATAAAATCACAACTCCGGTATTGCCTGCTGACTCAATGGTATCTACTTTTTTTGCTAATCTCTCAAGCTGAACAGAATCAAGCTGACTAACATAAATTTGCGCGTCTTCTTTACTCATTCCGATTTTTGAAAGTCTTTTTTGCACAATATCTTGATTTAAAAAATTCTCAACCTTTTCCAAATAAATATTTTGCCCGGCACTTGACTGAATAACAAGTTGCGAATCAATCGGCATAGCGATCGAATTAGCCGGGCTGATCCCGCAAAGCATTGCCAATACAAGCATTAACCTTAATACCCCTTTTATTTTCAATAATGATTGAAACATATGCCTCCTCATAGGTTAAAACAGAAATCTACCATATTTAACATCCGTCTTCTAAAATGATAACACAGTTCTAAAAACTTAGTCAATAAACATTTTCTCATAATTATTTAAAATCATCGATTAAGAATAACGCCCTCGGCCATTAAAATCATCTCATATTCGGGCTCTATCGCCTGAGCCTTTGCCTTCTCGCTATTAGCTTTCTCCTCCTGACCGATTAAAAAATAAATTTGCGATAAGTTAAAATGAGCTCTCCAAGCGTCGGGAGATTTAAGCAGCGTTTTCTTATTATAATATATAGCTTTATTAAGCTTATTCAATTTTAAACTAATGTATGCCAAATCTAAATAGATATCTGGGTCATCTGGATTTTTTTGCGCGGCTAATTCATTACATATCGCTGCTTTGATTAACTTACCACTTTCCAGGGCTACTATTGCAGCGGAACGAAAATCTCCGATTTCTTCATAATAATATATCGCCTGGTCATATTCCTTCCTTTTATAATAATAATCTGCAAAATATAACCCAACAAATGGAGTATTCCCTTCAACCTTATTCCAATATTTAAAATAAGTATTTTCATCATGCCATAATGCGCTATAGGCAGCTGTTTTTCTTGCATAAAAAACAATAATCAGTACAAGTAAAAAATACCATAACTTTTTATCAATTTTTTTGCCTATCTCAATTAGAATATAACTAATGATTAAGACACCCCCCGCTGAAGAAAAATAAATCCAACTATCTTGCATCATTAATCCTTCTTGGTGCCTAGAAAACATCATATAATATAAAGGAAATATCCCAACAAAAAACCAGCTTAAACCAAATCTAAGAATCTTATTCCGAAAAAACTTAACAACCAAAAAACCCAGACATAAAAATATCAGAATAAGATAATAAGCATTTCCAGCCTTTAAAGAATCTGGATCAATAATGTGATAAAAAACAATATTATCAGGCGCGAATATTGATTTTAAATATTTTATAATTATAAAAATAAAAGCATTAATATGTTCAATCGAAAAATAAGTGTTTAAACCATCCGGTCTGATCGAAGCAAATTTTGTCCGCCTTATAATTAGGTAAATAATGCTCATTAAGGATGACAATCCAAATAGAGCAAACATTTGATTGTCTTTTTCTTTATTTCTAATAAATAAAAGCACGCTGAGTAAATAAAGCGGGAAAATCACTGCACTTTCGCGACAAAAGAATGCGCCAAAAACCCCAAAAAAACCCCCGATATACCAATGCAATCTTTCTTTCTTATACCCATAACAAAAACAAAACAAAGCCAGTATCATACATATAGCAACCAGCGTGTTCGCTCTATCCGCTATATAATTTACAGTCACACTATTAATAGGATGTATCGCAAATAAAATACCGGTTAAAGCCGCTAATTTAATTTGTCCAAAGAGTAATTGTGCGCCAATAAAAATTAACAAGGCTAGTAAAGAATGGAGCAAAATATTAGTTAGATGATATCCTAACGGGTTTAACCTCCAAAGGAAATAATCAAAAGCATATGATAAAACTACAATTGGCCGATAATAAGCATTCAAAAAACCGTGCGGAGATTTTTTTAGAATTAGGTTAGGGCTCTTTACAACATCAGCGTTAACGATCAAATGATTATCATCAATAATAAAGCCATTAAACAAACTGCCAAAATATACACTAAAAGTTACCACAATCAATAAGATTGATATAGCTAATATTTGTTTATAATCATATTTATTAGTTAACATTCCTAATCCTCTTTATTCTTAAGATTTTATTCATATTGTTTAAACCGTATAATATTATGTTCATGCAATAAAAATTTTAATATAGTCAGCAGAATACCCAATCCATACCTAATACTTGGAAAAAGTTTTATTGATGACGCTTCATCAAAATAGCGAGTGCGGATAGGAACTTCCTCTATCCGACAAAAATGTAAACGCGCTTGTACAATAATTTCAAAATCAAAAACAAAATTATCAGAATTTTCTTCAAAATTAATACTTCTTAAAAATTCTGCGCTATATGCCCTGAATCCCGAATGGTACTCTGATAAATAAGTTTTCAGTACCACATTAGCCAAAGCAGTAAGCAGGATATTGACATTATGTTTCCATAACGGCATTCCGCCGATTAATGCCCCGCCCTTTAGCATCCGCGAGCCAAATACAGCATCCGCCTCACCTTTCTTAAAAGGAACAATAAGATCAGCAATTACCCGCGGATCATATTGATAATCAGGATGAACCATAACCACAATATCCGCACCGTGTTCCAGTGCCTTGAGATAACATGTCTTTTGATTGGCCCCATAGCCTTTATTATTCTGATGCACAAACACAGTTATTCCCAATTCCTTAGCTATTTCTACAGTATTATCCGTACTGGCATCATCAACAAGAATAATCTCAGAAACCAAATCCTTAGGGATATCATCATATGTCGCTTTAAGTGTTTTTGCCGCATTATACGCAGGTAAAACAACTATTGTTTTCATTATTTTATCCGGCTGGCAAACCGAAGAGACCTCCAGTTCATTAAGATATTTAAGGGCTCGGCGCTTAACCGCAAACACTTCTATCTGATCCCTGAAATTAATTGTCAGGAATTTTTTTTCAAGGCCACTGATTCGGCAAATAACTTGGATGATCTTAAATATAGTTTCATTGTAGGGTTTGACTCTTTCCAGCCAGTATTTCAAAGTAAAACTTCTAGCGTACAACCCCCAACGAATACTTTTAAAACCCGTTGCCTCAAGCAAACGGTTTAATGTTTTTCGAGAAAAATAAAACAAATGATGCCGATTAATTCCCCACCATTTAGCTTTTAAAATCCGGCTAGCCAAACTTTCGATATCCGGAGTATTAATATAGACAACTCCTTCGGGTTTTAATATCCTGCGGACTTCAATCAACATCTCCCGAGGACAAAGCAGATGTTCGATAGTATCATGCAAAACAACCATATCAAAAGAATTAGCGGGAAAACTAGCCTGGTTTAAAGTGGAATTCATCACTTTAATCCCAAATTTTTCCCTGGCGATTTTAGCAGCCCAAATTGAAAGTTCAACTCCCTGCACCTGCCATCCTTGTTTCTGCGCCTCATCGAGAAAAAATCCGGTACTACATCCGACATCTAGTAATATTTTCCCTTTTTTTTGATATTTCTGCATTTTTTTTAAAACCTTGACGGCAGTTTTTCTTCTTCCTGACTCTTCCGTAAGATAACCCTCATCAACCATTTTTTCATACTGTTTAATGATTAGCTGAGAATTATCTCCAGCAGGGACAAAAACCAGCCCACAATTTACGCATTTAAGAATTTTTTCCGGAGCAATCAACTTCTCCTCGGAAATCCGATAAGCAATTGTTTCCGCTAATCGCTCTTTCTGCTCAGAGTGATAAACCACAGTATGATGATTTGCCCCACACAAGTCGCATCGTATTTCTTCCATAATAAATTCCTTTTGTTAATTTTTTAGAATTTTACTTTTTCAATGTTGATCGTTTTAAATTCTAAATTATCAATACAAAACAACACAGCCCGCTCGCTACTTTTATCAACCAAGTTAATATTAACAGTAAACCCCTCGGGACTAATTCCTTGCGGAATAAATAAACAATAATTCTCTTTAACGATCTCTCCTTTTTCCCACATATAGGTAGGAAATATTCTATAGCATAAGGGTCTATCACTCTGAGAGATTATAATATCTTTAGCGTCTTTAATTTCAATATGCATCCAATAATCAGTGTTCATTGGTTTAAGTGCTTTATAAAAAAATTGCAATTCCCATGCCTTCGCTCCCGCAATCTCTCTTGAATTCCCTTTATTATATCCTAAAAAAATCAAATCATCATTAACCTTTGCCATAACCGGTGTAAGAATTAGCCCTTGAGGTAAAGTATCGATTGTTTCAAAAAGTTTAAAATTACTCTGAAAATTATTTTTTAAAAGCACTATATTATCTAATATTTCGACCACTCCCCAATTATGAGAATTAATAAAATTAATCATATTCACTTCGGAATGACCTTTTTGATAAAAAGCGGTCACTCCCAAAAAATCATTAATATCTAACAATGCGTAATCCACTGAGGGCAAAACATAAGCTTTCTTCGACAAAGTGTATCGTCCATCAATAACATGATGAAAGGAATACAATCCTTTCCGGTTAGATAGCTGGGGCAATAATTCAAAAGTCGACACAATGCTTGCCTCAGCAGGAATCATTTTGATAAAACGCTCCTTTTGTAAATCCATGGCATCTTTTACTGTTTTATGTTTATCAACCGCAAGGGGAATAAAAGGTCCGAAACTAATCGCGCAAGTAATGCTTACGCCAATCAAAAATATGCTTATAATCTGGGGACGAAAGTGGTGTTTGATAATCGGCAAATTAATAGCTCTTTTTAATCCGTAAATCGCCGAGATAAAAATAAATGGCAATATTTCAGCGTCATAATGATACTCAATCATATACTCCGGGCTTCTTATTGACAGCAGATGCTGGAGAAAAAGCAATCCGCTGATTAATATCCTTCCGTCAAATAAAGAAAAAAAGCACAGCGGTCCAAATAGTTTAAATAAAAAGCTTAGTTTTTCCGGAGTAAACATCATCTTAACCACGTGTAAAGGATGCGTGATTATAAAAACCGCAACTCCAAGCAATGAATTCCCGAGATGCCTATAGATACTGATAAACTGTACAGTATCTTTGTTTAGATACGGCATAAGCTTTCCCGAAATTAAGCCAAACCATACCCCTCCGGCTAATAGCGGAAAAAGCCACCATTTAAGGCTCCTTTTTTTTAAAAAAGCGAATATGCCAAAGGGCATAATCACCAAGGGAATATTTTCCTGGCAAAGCAGACTCAGAAACATAAACAAAACAAATAATCTAAAATTCCGCTTGATAAAAAAGTAAAACATCCAGCTTAAAAAAGCAGTGGCAAAAGAAGTCACGTGAAATTCATATAAAGCAGTATAGCCCATCGCCGGATAAAGCAAATAAACTATAACCATAGCCAATCCTAGAGGTTCATTAAGTTCATCCCTGGCGATTAAAAAAATCGGATAAGCCGCAAACGCGAGAAAAAATATTTGTAAAAAAACTAAAGTAAGCGGACTTTGCAAGAAAAAATAAAGCGGAGCAAATAAAAAAAGGATGAAATGCGCATGATGTCCCAAAAAATTAACCCCAAGAACTGAGCTGTAAAGTGATCCGTGGACAATATTCCAGATAATCTGATTATAAGCAGCCAGATCCATATCAATATAGTCAAAACAGTAATAACGTCTAAAACAAATAAAACTAAGCACTATTGTAAAAATAGTAATAAGCGTCAAGACAACTGTATTATAGTTAAAATTGTTCGCTTTAATAATCTTAATATCCCCCGTTTAACTAATTATATTATCCGCATTATAACACCTAAGAGTTAAAAAGTCAGCTAATTACCCGATATTTATCCAATATTGTAATCTTATTGACTTTCACTACCTATATGATATAATTTTAAAACATACAAAATTTGGTCCCATCGTCTAGTCTGGCCTAGGACGCTAGATTCTCATTCTAGTAACAGGGGTTCGAATCCCCTTGGGACTACCAAATAAAAAGCCCGCTATTTATAGCGGGTTTTTTCACATAATAACCATCGGGGGATGAGAACCCACAAAAGGGTTTTAGGGGAAAAGATTGTTTTCCCCTATCGGCGTAATTGCTCTCCCCTGCAAAAGGAAGAGGAATATTAAGGAGAAACCATCAGGGTGTCTCCTTAAGGAGCGCAACCCTGAGCACGGCCCTGCCGCAGAACCAGAACAAAGTTCGATTCACGGCAGCTCTGTACTGAACTTGTTCTAGTTCGGAGCTGCTTTACAAGGGTTAGCGGAAGGGATAAGCGACGTTCGATTCCCCTTGGGACTACCAAATAAAAAGCCCGCTATTTATAGCGGGCTTTTGTTATATGACTCTTTAAAGTGGCTTTTTTATAGATTAAAACATTAAGCTAAAAGTAGACCAATAATGACCTGATTTACTTAAACATACTTCCATCTGGCATTAAATCAAGTGCCGGCATATCGCCCCTTTTTCTAATTTTAAATCGTTTACAATTATTATTGTTTTTTTCGGAAAGGCAGTATTTATAAGCAATCGACACAAAATCATCAAAATTCTCTGCTTTAAAATGCTCAAATGACGGACATTGATTAAGATATTTACAAACATGTCCAGACTGATTAATTGCAATATAAAATGGACACTGCTTATATTTTTCAGTTGAACAATACAAGCTAGTATCTAAGGGCAAAAATCCAATTTTATACTGACATTCCCTAGTATAATCAACAAACATTGGGCATATCAAAGCTTTAACCTCTCTTTCCCCCTATATAAAGCTTACCTTAAAATGAAATCAATGTCAAACAGCGATTTCTCTATTTATTTTTTAAAAGCATTAAAAATATGCCTAATTGCTAAAATAGGATGTTTACTGATCATTTTTGGACCAGCAAATCGCATAACTTTTAAAATTAAATCCCGCTGGTCAGGCGAATAACAATGAACTTGGCACTTGCTGCAAGCCGGTTTAGCATCTCCAAAAACACAATTATCCAGCTTTTTATCTGCATATTTTTTAAGAGCATCACACTGCTCACATAAATTTTTGAAACATTTATGATGAGCATGACAATATATTTTCATCATTACTGCAATTGTATCTTTTTCTTTTTGCAATCCGCTACCCCGTTAACCCGTTTATGCTTTTTTAGTTTCTAGTTATATTATTATGTCCATGTGTACACGGCAAAAACACGTCTTTTCGCTAAGCCTGAGCCTGCATCGTGCAGGCCCAGCCGCGCGTTCTCACTAAGGATTCCGAAAATATATGCTAGGTCGCAAATATTTCGGACTAAATTCGAGCAGGCTGACTTACCTTCGTTAACACTCCGTAAGTCAGGCTCTCATTTAAAGCGCCGCTCAAAGAGAATTTTTGCCTATCAAGATTCTAATTTTACCAACTCTACAAAATTGTCTTTCTAGCCTGGTAACTTTATTTCTGCTTTTCTGTCAACCTATTTCAGGATACCACAACATTTTCACTATCCGCTAACCGCTAATCGCTATACGCTGCTTTTTATTAAAGTTTATATTTTAAAGTGCGCAAAAGATCCTTACGCCATTTAATATCTTGTTCTTTTTCTATACCTTTTGGCTTTTCCCCATCGATAACCCCTAAAATCCCTTTACCCTGCGCAGTTTCCGCAGTAATAACTTCTAACAGATTAGCCGTTGCGCAGAAAATCTGACAAACCTCAGGCACCTCCCGGATTGCTCGCATAACATTGATCGGAAAGGCATTTTTTAAAAACAAAACAAAACAATGCCCTGCCCCAATATCGATTGCTGCTTTTTGAGCCGCTTTTTCTAAGTCAATATCATTGCCTTGAGAGCGCACCAGACAAGCCCCGGATGCCTCACAAAAACTCAGGCCGAATTTTATTCCCGGGACCGTGGAAATCAGCGCTTCAGATATATCTTCCACTGTTTTAATAAAATGACTTTGTCCGATTATTACATTTGCTCCTTCGGGTATATCAATTTTCACATTATCAATTTCCATGCTATCCTCCTAGGGATAAGAGTTAATTAAATAAAATCTTTCAGCAAACTTATAACAACTATTAATTATACCTAAAAATCAGATATTTTAATAAAAAAAAAGCGGATGAATTATTTTTCATCCGCTTTTAATTAACTTTAAATTTAAGCAATGATCCCTTTGATTAAAAAACAAGCCGCAAAAGCAACTATCGCGTATAGCTCCGGAAATACCGCTAAAACCATGGTTTTACCAAAAACATCTGAGCCGCTGGCAATTGCCGCGATTCCATTAGCACAAACTTTCCCCTGATAAATAGCAGATACCAGCCCGGCAAGTCCCATCATAATTCCTGCGCCAAACAAAGCAGTTCCCTGAATCATAGTAATATCAGCAGTTAATACATCCTTTAAAACAAAAAAGGCAGCAAATCCATAAAGCCCCTGAGTTCCAGGCAAAGCGCTGAGTACCAAACAAGTAGCAAAAGATTCTTCTTTTTTCTTTAATGCTCCCACGGTTGCTGACCCGCCGATTGAAGTTCCGATCGCGCTGCCGCAACCTGGCAAGCCTACCATAAGCCCAACCCCGATAAATCCTAAAATTAATCCTAAACTCATATAATTCCCCTTTCTTTTCTCTAGTTTTTATTTATTATTTAACATTTTTAAACGGAAGATACGCTCTTCCTCCGCCTTCAAAACCGGCATTTTTATAAAACTCTACAAATGTAAGTCGCAATGGATGAACAAAGCTAGACAAACCGCATAAAAGCAAATTTGCAGTATGTCCAACTACTAAAAAAACAAAAGTAATAAAAAAACCAATATAAGGTATTGCTCTGAATTGCATCCCGATTTCATTGACTACAAGTCCTAAAATCGCGCCGGAAATGCCCAAAGCAAATAAACGCACATAACTTAAAACATCACCCAAAAACCCGGTAAGACCTCCATACAATTCCCAAAGACCTTTACCGACACGAACAAATATATTTGCTTTTAAGTCATTAAAAAACAAAATCAGAACAAACCCTGTCAGCATACAATAATTAGCCCATACAGCTGACGGTTTATTAGCTAAAAAAGCCAAGACCCAAGGCAAAATACCAGTAAGCAGCACCAGCCATCCCCAGGTTGATATGCTTGCCGAAAAACCAAATTGGCGAAATTTATTAATTGCCTTTAAAACCAATCCAAAAAATATCTGAACTATCCCGATTTTAAGTGACAAATAGAACAGCTGGTCTTGATTCAATAAAACAAAGTTTTTGAAAATATCTATTTTAACTAGATCTACTCCAAATAAATTCCCGGAAACAAGTCCGAACAAAAATGTTGATAAACCAAAAACCGCGCCCAAAGTCAAAAATGGCCTTTGCTCTATAGAAACTCTTTTCCAGAAAATTGCACAGATAACCAAAATAATTAACCCATAACCTGCGTCTCCCAGACAAAAGCCAAAAAACAAGGTAAAAAACGGAGCAAAAAAAGCCGTTAAATCCATTTCTGAATATTGCGGCAAAGCAAACATCTTAGTTATCGGCTCAAATAATTTACTAAACCAATTATTTTTTAGTAAAACCGGCACATCCTCACCTGATTCCGGTTGACTAAAATAAAAATAAACATCCTGTTTTTCCAGAAACTGCTCCATGTCAGCTTTCTGCTGTCTGGGCAGCCAACCATTTATGATAAAAACTTTCTCCTCGGCAGCATGCGCTAAATTATTGCTGACCAGTAGATAATTCAAGCGAGTTTTTTGCTGATTGGAATAATCCTGCACTTGTTTATTTTCCGCGCTGATCATTAATATTAGTTTATTTTTTTCTTCGATTTGTTTGCTCAGTTCTAAAGCTTGCTGCTCAAGCGCCTGGATACTCACTGCCGGATAAAAAAATTCATCACAATCCAGTTTTATTTGCTGATCTTTTTCAAAAACAACAAAATAAACATAGGTTTTATCTCTGGAGATCTCATGGGCGCAAATGCTTTCGTCTAAATCATCCAAACTGAATTTTTTAATTGGACTAATAAAAAACCTGACCTTTACTCCCGAGCTATTCAAGCGCTCGATTGCTTTGCGCTCAAATTCTCCCCAAGGAGCAAGATTACGGATTTCTTTTTCTGTTTTCTCTAAATTATCTGTTGCTTCTGTTAACTCTAATTTTATTTTTTCAAACAACTCTACCAGTTCAAAATCCTGCTTAGCCTTAAATTCATTGGGTAATTGACCAGAAACTAAACCCTCTTTTATTTTTTTAGCTGCTTTTAAAAATAGTTCACAGCGCATTATTTCTGACTGAATTAATTTTAACTGCTGATCAGCGTCTTTTTTCTCCTGCGTTATATGTAAAAGACCCAGCGACTGCAAAGCCGCTAAAAAATCTTCTTTGATTTTATGAAAAATAAAAACTGTAACTTTTTCCATAGGAGCGATCATATTAAAGCTGCCTCCATTCGGTTTTTAATTACTTTTTGCGAAGACTTAGACAAATTATCCTGATCTTCTAAAAACCGCTTGATCCGACGAATAGATTCTTCAAACAAAGGTATCTGCACTTTCTCATACAGATTAACTTTTTGCGTTGTTTTCCGACGCGCGTATTCCACGCTTTCTAAAATATTATTCTCATTAACTAATTCTAATTTAAGTTGTAATACTTCTTTTAAGTTTTCAATACCTTGGATAACCCAACTCGGATAAGCAAAAAAGTTTATATTTTCTGTGTTAAAATCAATACTTTCAATAATATACACCGCCAAACTCGCTATTTTTTTCTTTTTAAAATTAACTTTTTCAATTTTAACAATGTTCGGAAATTCTACCCATAAGCGCTGCATCGGCTCAAGCAATGCCAGAGTCGCGTCATAACCCGCCTCTAATCCTTTAATTTTTGCTCTGATTTTTCTTGTCTCAGCTCTTAATGCTGATTCCTTGCTTCTTAAAACCGGCAAAGCATTCTGCCGCATCGACAAGTCTTTATTAATCTTAAGCAAAGCTGTTTTATTATATTGTATCTGTGCCACGCTTTAACCTCTGTTTCGTATTGCGTTTAGTTACTAGTTGCGAGTTAGAACTTTTTACTTTAAAAACTTTCAACTGTATTAACGTATTACATAAAAAAACTATTTGATAAATACTTCAATATAGATAGTCCGGGCAAAAATTCTCTTTGAGCGGCGCTTTCGAACGTAATTTTGCCAGGGATGTCAAAATAGTGAGAACGCGCGGCTGGGCCTGCACGATGCAGGCTCAGGCTTAGTGAAAAGATGTGTTTTTGCCTGTCCAACCTTTCTTCAGCTTCCGTCTTCAGCCTTCGCTTTTCCGTCTTCTGGCTTCTGCTCTTCGTCTTTAGTCTTTTGTTTCAAACCTTCAGCATCTTTCGGCCAATATTTACTCATTATTTCTTCTTTAATCGCGACTTCATCTCTTTCAAAATATTTAGCAAACAACTCCCAAGCTTTATCCAGCATTTTTTCCATATCAATATTAATATCAATCGCTAATAATTCCAAAGCATAATCATAAGCAAATTTCAATGTCCGCTCATCATAATCAGTGAGATCAAAACCATTTTCTTTTTTTGTCTTTGAATTTGCCGCATCCGAATAAAGCCTAACGCCGGCATTCATTACATGCGAATGATCTTCCCTTGTTCTTTTACCAATAACCAATTGTTTCAGCCGGGAAAGGCTTCTAAAGGGATCGACAATAACTTTAGATATGTCAGTATTCCGCCTCAAGAACAGCTGCCCCTCAGTAATATACCCGGTATTATCCGGAATAGCATGAGTAATATCTCCGCCGCTGAGAGTTGTGACCGCGATAATCGTTATTGAACCTTCTTGAAATTGTGCTGCTTTTTCATATATTTTCGCCAAATCACTGTACAAAGATCCAGGCATGCTGTCTTTACTCGGGATTTGATCCATTCGATTAGAAACAATACTCAAAGCATCACAAAACAAAGTCATGTCTGTAAGTAAAACCAATACTTTTTCTTTTTTTTCCACTGCAAAATATTCCGCGGCAGCCAAAACCATATCCGGAACCAATAATCTTTCTACCGGAGGATCATCATTAGTATTAATAAAACAAGTGATTTTCTCTAAAACTCCGGCATCTTCAAAAACCCGACGATAATACAGATAATCATCATTAGAAAGCCCCATGCCTCCGAGAATAATTCTATCCGCTTGAGCCCGCAGCGCGACATTAGCCATTACCTGATTATACGGCTGATCAGGATCAGCGAAAAAAGGAATTTTCTGTCCGGTAACCAGAGTATTATTCAGATCAATT
>Ga0180007_10001434_pt1 | contig 32725 bp, 26 predicted proteins | sample MM_PC_MetaG_FD_121122 | JGI IMG/M metagenome (GOLD analysis project Ga0180007, IMG submission 121122) | Groundwater microbial communities from the Aspo Hard Rock Laboratory (HRL) deep subsurface site, Sweden - MM_PC_MetaG | ecosystem: Environmental > Aquatic > Deep subsurface > Groundwater... | reverse complement strand
TCGGATAGGTTTTAAAACACGATCAATACTGCTGGCAGATATGTTAGTTAAGCGATAAATAACTTCTTGAGATAATTGTTCTTTGAATTCTTCTTCGTAGTATGGCAGCCAGAGTGGTAAAATTATTTTAAATCGTTTTGAACAAGGCAGATGAGATGCTAGCCAAATGTGTTTAAGGGGCTTAAAAACATCTGGATTTTTATAAATGGATGGTTTACCTTTCTTTTTATGTTTTGGCTTGCTGAAGCGTTTAAAGGTTCTTAGTGCGCGGATAGCATGTTTTCGGTGATGGCCACAATTTGCACAGAACTCGTTGAGAATAGCTGTTTTCTGTTTGCGGGTACCTTTTTTGTAGCGTAAAAAGATACTTTCAAGATATTCCATTTTGGCTCCTATTGTCATTATAATAACCCCCTTTAAGAGTTATTATTTGGGTAACATTATTTATGAGTCAACGAATACCTTAAAAATATTCTTTGGTAACATTTTATGTGAGTCAATTCGGATCAAAAATATTTTTTGCAAATATAACACTCTTGTGATAGACTTTAATGTTTTGCAAATCGGAGGAAATGTGTTTATAAAACCTTATATTAAGAATTTGATTTTTTTTATCCTTATTCAAGCCTTGCTACTATCAAATATTACCTTGGTATTGGCAGAACTGACTGAGACCAGAATCTCTTGTGCGACTATTTCTCCATCATTGACCATGGAGCAACAAGCGCTGCAAGATATTTTCTATCAACAAATACGGGAACAGCTCTTTTTTGCTGAAAAACCTCAACAGCCGCATAAAATTTCTCGTTTAAAGAATTTATCTCAAATGATCATAGATGCCTTTAAATCGCCCGAATCATTCAAAATGAATCGACGTAGCTTCCTTATGATAAGCGGGGTACTTACTCTGGGCTTAATGAATCTTTCTTTACCATCCATGGTGCAAGCTACATCACACGAGGAAAATATTCTCTTAACACTGCCGACACTGGGGAGAAACCCTGGCGAAACATACTTGGAAAAAATTGCTCAACTTTTAATATCCAAAGAAATCGACCAGCAAAAAACAACAGCAATGCTCTGGAAGGTAATCAACACCACCCCTCTCATTTGGGCAAAAAAAGCTGCAATAAAAACCCTGTTTACCGCAGGATTACTCACGGAAAAAGACATTGAGAAAATTATCCAAAACATTCCGGAAACAGAAGTTTTATGCTCCTTAGCGGAAACTGTATACTTTGAAAACCCAGCCAGAAACCTAAATGATCTCTGGGCGTGGTATGAAAAAGAGGGAGACCCGCAATTAAAACAGCACTTGCTGGAATTACTAATAAAACAAAGATACCCTAAAGCCATATCCATACTCATTGACCAGCATAAAAAAGAAACGGATGTTGAAAAAATCAGAGACTTGACTCAGCATTTGGGTCTTGCTGCTCGGAACAATCCAATTGCCTTAAAATATTTAATCAATCATATCAATTCTCTGCAAAAACCAGAAGTCGCGCAAAAATCGATCGTTCAGCTTGTAGAAGATATTGCCGCTTTAGGCCAAACGCAAACTCCTGAAGCCGGAAAAATCCTGGTATCTCTTGCTGAAAAACATCGCCCTAAGGAATATCTTGAAGAAGGCAGTTCTATCTATCCACAAATCATAGAAGCTCTTGGCAATGTCGCGCAATACGATAAAAGCTCCTTTAATTATCTTAAACAGATATTTTTTTCAAAAGATATTACTTATATAAGAAAAATATCGCAGGCCATTGGGATAGCCGCTCGGAAAAACCCAGAAGCATGGAAATTTTTAAAAACAAACTTTACCACTGTATGCCAAAACAACGGAGCTGATTGCGCATATCTTATTTTGAGCTTAGGAGAAGCAGCACGAGAAAACCCTGAAGCGGCACAAATACTTTACTCCCTAACGGATGACGCAATGAATATTCCTCAAAAAAAATGGATGGTCATTTATGCGCTTCAAGCGCTTGCTCTATCCGAGACACCGGAGGCAATTAGCAAATTGGCGAGTTTTGGATCAAGTCTTTTTGATGTATTAACAATTGACATGTTAACAAATTCTGTGATCCCGGCATTGGCAAAATCGAATGATCCTGTCGTAGCAGAACTGCTTTATTCTCAAAGTGTTAAATATTTACAGTCTAGCTTTCAAGACGCAGAAATCGGCCTGCAAATATTTAAAGCATTGGGAGCCACCGGATCTCCTGAGGCAATTGATTCCTGCTTGAGCCTGATAAAAAGCATTGTTCCCGCGCATCGCCGGCTTGGATTAGAAGGACTAGTTAGTTCCGGCAGCATCAAAGCTTTGAATCTCTGCGTCGATCTTAGTGTTCACAAAAACGATATGTTTGACAGTGAAGAGCTGGCGTCCAATATTATTGCCCTGTCTGGATTTAGTGGATTTGAGCTTGTCAGAGAAAAACTTATCACCTTACTGGATCCTGACAAAGATTTTATAACCGAAACTATTGCAGCAATGGTTAAAAAAACGTTTAATGAAAAAATGGAATTAATTGAAGATAATTCAAATGATAAAGACCATAATACCGACAAAATGATGCAATGTTTTTTTAATCGATTTAGTGAAATGCCTTTTGCGCTTTATGCCACCATCGCGAACAGCCAGAAGCTTACCAGTCATAGCTTTCCGCCGCTTTACACGATCTTTGAGAGAAATCTTCGCGCGCAATACGGCAGTGTCGATACTTTGCGCTATATAAAAGAGAAAACAGGTGGAATTTTCGTTGCGGAATTTATATATACAATCACAATATTCGGGTTTTTAAAACAATGCTTGCAGCAATATGCCGATCAAGGGGCCACGTTAACGGACTTCTTATTGGAAGATAAACATATCGAAATTTTTATGAAGTATCCCTCTCTTTTCGCGAAAGTTGCCAGTGAAATACTCAACTGGAACAAAAAAGAATTAAACAACAGCTTCATTGAAAGACTCCTAGAGCTTGCGACACACGGCGATAAACGTTTTCAAATTCTTTTGTCGTTGTTTAACCAATATAATATTATCCATGATGACCGCATCAATATTTTCCAAGAAGCGCTGCCGAATATTAATCCTTCCTGGATGGGGCCTCAGAAAAATTGGATAAACAATAACAACGAAATAGAATTCGGCGTTTACTGGTCCACCATCAAAAAAACAGAAAAAGGACATTTTGAAAGATTCCCTGAAATATTCATGAATGGAGAGCGAGTCTCTGCATATTATAAAGATTTTAAAGGATATAAAGAAGCCCCCGCCGGCTCCCGTGAAGATACGCGAAGGATTGCCTTGGGTGCAATCAAGGTTTTTTACAAATCTTTCCCGGAAACCGGAAGGAAAGTCGTTTTCTACCTCTATGACAATCTTGACAACATACGTGAAAGTGAACATGCCATTGTCGTCAGCCGGGGGCATGATAAAGAGAAAAACGTGAAAATGAATTGTAGGGCTACCGGACGACTTCTCATTACCAGTCATTGCCGATCGAGAGGAGACATGGATGAAGCAATCTGGCAGAATCCGGAAAACGCGGTAATTTCAACAATCGGAACAACGCGTGCTCTCGCTACCAATCCCTTACTCTACTGGGCAGCGGAATATCTGGGCAGAACAAAAGAATACGGAACCTATCAAGATCTTTATGGATATATTCAACCGCATATTCCCCTCACAATACAGCAATACGATATCCCCATGGTAAATAATGATATCAGCGCGGTTTATGCCGTCGTATTACGAAAGCTGTATCTCAATATAGAGTTGCCCACAAAAAAAAATATTAACCATGGGACACATATTACCCCTCACTCTCCAAACACGCAAAACTCTCGATCTGGACATAAGCATATAAATATTCTCTGCGCCGGGGTTAAGTCTGTAATTACATCATTAATATAAAAAAGGAAAGGTTCTGTTTTTTTAAGATTGCTCGATTATTTTGTTTGTCTCTCATATTAAACTGCTTTGGTATTTAAATTGGCTTTGAGACTTGAATTTAACATGAAATATTTTTTTAATTTTTTTTTAACAAAGAGATGATATTACTTTCCAATTGATCTAAATCGCACGGTTTAAACATATAGATGTCTGCTCCAATAACCCTTTCGATAATCCGATCAGCATCAGTATCTTTGGCAGTTAGCATAATCACAGGAATATGTTTATATTCGTCACTCAACTTCAATTCCCGGCATAGATCTTCTCCAGAAAGCTTAGGAATCATTAAATCCAAGATAATTAAATCAGGATTTTGCGTTTTAGCTTTATAGATACCATCCATTCCATTGTATGCAATGAGAGGTTCATACCCTAAATCAGATACAAAAATCTCCAGAGTACGATTAATATCTTTATCATCTTCAACTATAAGTATTTTCTTTTTATTTCCCATTATAACCTTCCTTTCCATTCTAGTTTTATTGATTAACGACTTCGCCATTTGGGTAAAGTAAAATAAAAGGTTGTTCCTTCCCCCAATTTTGATTTCACCCAAATTTTACCGCCCTGCAGTTCAACAAGCCCCTTTGTGATAACTAATCCTAAACCACTGCCTCCTTTTTGACGCAGCGTGGCGTCCGGAGATCGGTAAAACTTGTCAAAGATCTTGTCCAATTCTGAATCAGCAATCCCATAACCCTTATCTGCAATCGAGATCAAGACATCATTCTCCTGCTCTATGATTTCAACAATAACCTGACTGTTCTCCGGTGAATATCTAACCGCATTACTGATAAGATTCCCGAGGATTCTTTCAGTATGGTCAATATCGACAGGAACAGACAGTGTCTTTACACTGGATTTAAGGTCAATAGAAATATTTTTCTCCATAGCCTGTGAACTCAAAATCTGCAGGGTATCCTGGGTTAAGGTCCAAAGGTCGTAATATTTAATATCTAAGGCTAATACGCCGGATTCTATTTTTGTCACATCTAAAAGATTACTCACCATACTTGCCTGACGTTCCGTGTTCTTTAGAATAAGCTCAATTAATTCCTTCTCCTGCGCGCTGGAAAACCCATTCTTCGTTTTGTCCCGGATAAGGATCGTTACCGCATTTTTAATAGCAGTTAGGGGTGTTTTTAAATCGTGCGAAACTATTGACAAAAAATCTGTTTTTACTTGTCCTGCTGCTTTGAGCTTTGTGTTAACCTCCTGAATATATTTGATCAACGTCTCTTTTTTTTGCATTGCCACAAATATAATGATGATCGCTATGCAAATGAATAATGAGATCAATATTCCAAAAACACGATATTCCAAAAGCAATTTAACTTTTATGATTTTAGACAATATTACATACGCACCGATACCGCCTTCCGCATTTTCAATCGGATAACTGACAAAATAAATACGTTCACGGTCAGCTGAAACAGGCGACAAATGATATCCCGCCTGATTTAATTCCGCATCACGAAAATATAATTTAGAGATATATCGGAGTTCATGAACTTTTTCAGGTAAAGGCTCTCCTGCAGACGCGATTACAGCGCCTTCTTTATCTACAATATAACAATTCACCAGTTTTTCTTTTGTCAGTAGCTTTTCGAGAATCTCCTGAACTTTCTCTCTTCCGTCCAAGGAATTAATTGCTGCCCGGATAACCTGTGATTTGCTAAGCGAAATACATATTTTTTCAAGAGTCGATAATTCTTTCAGAAGTTTCTGCAGCGGCGACCCTTTAATATCCATGCTTTTTTTGATCAGCTTAATATTAGAATAATAATCCATGAAATTAGTCAGTCCCCACCCTAATCCCAGGACGATAATAACCGACAGAATGACAGACAAACGGGAAAATTTTAAGTTCAAATAATTCTTCTTCACGTCATAATTTACAGAAGAAAAAGTATTAAAAAAGAACAAAGTCGTTGTTAACAAAGACAGTATCAGCACCGCACGGCAGAACTCTAAAGGAAATCCAAAGAATGTAAAAAAGGTATCATTGTTCCAATGGGCTGCTAAAAAAACATCAGATTTTTCCACGAAAAGTCCGGTCAAAATCGCATAAATAATAAAATGCGCACCAATTATCCAATAATATTTTTGTTGTTTTTTATCTGTTTTTGCGGCGGAAATAACAGTAATCGCGGCCAGAATTCCCGCGGGAAATCCCAGAACATAACGAATGTAAATAGACAGCCCATTTATCGCTGATTGCGCGCCAACAAAGATCATAAACCCTATGGGTAAATATATCCATGGCCTTACAAGGAGTTTTTTATTGATTTGAAAATATCCCATACGGGCAAACTCAAAAAGAAAAAAATAAGACACAATCCGAAGCGTGGAATGCAAAAACGATGTAACAACTCCAGTACCTACGATTATGATAAAAAGCTGCAGCCATTCATTTATCCCATGGATAATCCCGAACAAGCCTAGCAAAAACCAAGGTAATTTTTGAGATTGTTTAAATCCAGAGTTAAGACAGATGACGCCGAAAAAGAAAAAGGAAAAGCCGTAAAAGAAATAGATGTAATCAATTTGTCCATTAAGAAATTGCGATATGTTTTTTGATAGGAAGTTAAATAGAATCATTATACCTCTTATGTAAATATGGTTTTAAAAAACGTTAAAAAGGAAATTGATCCTATTTCTCGTAGTGCTATTATCTATTATACAGTAGAACGTTCCTACTACAAGATAATTAGTTGTACAAAGCATATAGGTAAAAATAGGTGAAATCTGAGTGTGAAAATAAGGCAAGCCTATAATTACGTCATTGCCACAAAAAAGCAATCCTCCATTTATTTTCCTTCTATTTTATCGGCAATTCTTTTCGGGCAGACCATTCGGTCCATCCGCCGTCATACCAATAAACATTCGTGTATCCAAGTAAATTCTTTAATATAAAAAATGTCTGGCTTGCCTGATGACCTGTGCGGCAATGTACAATAATTTTAGAAGCATTTGTCGGAATAATTGATTTATAAGCTGTCGTGAGTTCATCAACGGTTTTAAATAAAGAATATTTGTCTGCTTTGCGGATATCTTCCGTATAAGGCCTATTGATTGCCCCAGGAATATGCCCTGCGCGAGCTTCGTCGGATTTTTGACCAAGATAATAATCCTGCGGACGGACATCTAAAATAATCGCGTCTTTATCCTTAATTGCCTGCAAAACAGTTTTATAATAAACAGTGAAATTATCCGCATAATTTAATCGATAGCTTGAATCAATGACTTTGGGTAATTCCGTATCCACCAGACGTCCTTCACTTTGCCACTTTAAAAATCCCCCATTTAATATCCCGTAATTTTCATGCCCCAGTCTTTCAAATACCATACTAACAAGCGTCGCATCATGCGGCTTTTCACCATAAACCAATACCACAAAATCATTTGGTTTTATTCCCATCAAAGAAATAGTTTGCGATAAAATAGCAGCCGGCAGAAGCACAGAAGGAACGCCCTTTACTACTCCGCGAAAACTCTCGGGTGAAATCGCCAGAGATCCCGGAATGTGCGAAGTATTATATTCATTCTGACTCCGTAAATCCAATATTTTCATATCAGGTTTTTTATAGTTTTCTGAAAGCCACTGAGTATCGATAAGCCCGGGAGCTTTATGCGCGAAGTTTCTAACTTCTTCCACCCCTTTTTGCCCTTTAGCTTGTCCTAAGAAATAACCTCTCCATAAATTTATTTTTTGAGCAAGTCCATCCGGCACTGGCTCTGAACGTAAAGCAACAGGCTTTAGACAAAGATCAACAAATCCCAATAATCCATCGGTCAATATATAAACATTATTAAATCCTTGTCTGTTTAAGGAGTCTCTTGCCTGAGCCGGGTGGGTCATTCCATTAGAATATAAAACAATTATCCCTTGGTTTTTATAGCCAATTAACTGCTCAGATAAATCCGATAAGCGAATATTAACCGCTCCTTTTATATGAAAATTTGCATATTCATTTTCCGGTCTTACATCAACTAATAGGACTTCTTGATTATTATTTAATAATCGCTCCGCTAATTCTTCAGCGGCGATATGATCTTGCGCTTCTTCTACCTTTTGTAATAAAGCCTGTTCTGAAAATAAACAAGCAGTCTGGGTGTTTTTAAAAAAAGGATAAACCAAAGCTTTTCTTGTAGTTTGACCGTAAATAAGCATCAATCCCAAAGCCGCACTAAACAAGACAAATGAAAATATTTTTAAAAATTGACTGCCTAAGTATTCGCTTTTTCCAGTTACTTTCTGTTCTATTTTTTCCACACCCCAAAAAGCAGCAATTCCTATTATTGTAAAAAGAAAAGCTGTTACTCCTTTTGAAAGATGCAAAGAATCAGATAAAAATAAAATGCCCTGGTTTCCGTTAGTATATAAAGGCTGGATAAAATGAAAAGTTTCATTAAATAATATACTGCCTAAAATCGCGCCCAAAATACAAATAAGCGCATCCCATTTGCCGGAAGCAAGTCCCACAGCTGCTGTTCCGGGACACCAGCCGCTCATAACAAAGCCTATGCCAAACAATAATCCTCCAATAATTTGAGCGCCATAAATTGTCGGCATTAAATACACGCTCTCCACGCTGATAAGCCCTAAAGCCTGCGCGTACAGCAAACCGAGCATGGCTGTGATCAGGGCAGTGAACATAACCTTTAAAACCGCCATATCTTTAAAATAAAATATCCCGGACAATCTTCGTGAACTCCCAAAGCCAGCCTTTTCTAAGGCAACTCCAAACAATATCCCCAGAACAAGCGAAATTAAAAGTGCTAAAGATGTATCTAAAATGTTGAGGCTATATAGTGTATCAATCATTCCATTGCCTCCTTACAAAATAGGCGGCTAAATAACCGCCCGCGAATAAACAGATTAAGAAAACAAGGCTTCCGGTAAGTAATAATGCCCCTCCGGTTAAGGCTTGTCCCGAGGTGCAGCCCTGTGCCAATCGGCTGGCATAACCAATAATGATTCCGCCGATCAAGGCAAAGCTTATTCTTAATAACCGAGAAGCCGCTTTGCCCTTCTCAAGCTGAAAAGAGATTCTTTTTGCCGCTAAAGCGGAAAATAAGCCTCCCAAAACAGTCCCGACAAACATAAAAACCAAATAATAATTAAGCGGTGTCTCTCCCCATTTCCCGAAATATTCAGAAGATAAGGTATGCGTCTTAGCGATACTTAATTCTAATGCTGCTGCAATCCTTGCCAAGCCGGATGATGCGCCTAAGCCCGCGCCAAGCACAAGAAATGAAGCTAAAAGAACTGATCCCAGGAAGACCCCGGCCAGATATGGATTCATATATGGTTTTGGACTATTCTCCATCTTAGCACCCCGCACTTTTCTTTTGCGCTTTTTGCGGTGCTTGGATTTCAGGCTGCGGCTGAAGCGCGGGGATTACAGTCTGACTTGCCGGAATTTGCATTTTTTTAGAGGAACCCAAAGGCATAGACATGGCCGGTATTTTTGTATCCAGCAAATCTTTAAGCTCTGATTCAGCCCAGTAGGCTTCAAGACCTCCGCGCAGTGCTTTAATCGGTCTTTGCGTTTTTTGAAATAGCATTCCGGCAATAATCATCGAAAGCGAACCATCGCGATCAATAATAATTAACGGCCCGGTTCCGACCAGATACGCCGGACTGTTCATTAAATCCACAATGTCCGCGTTAACTGAACCAGGCAGATGATAGTCAGCGAATTGTTCCGCTGGTCTAATATCAACCAAATCAAAGGTGCCGGGTAAATCCATAATTAGACTTTTCAGTTCCACACAAGATATTCTGCCCGGCAGCTTAATTTCTCTTTTAGGTATTGAAACCGCGGCAGTTTTCGCGGATTGTTCAGTCTGCGCGCCAAAAACCGGAAGTCCGGCATTGATCCAGGCTTCACTTCCTCCGGCTAAACTACTTACTTTTGTAAATTCCTTACGCTCTAAAATACCGATCGCCATGCTTGAGCGATAGGCGGAGTTGCATACGGCAACAACCGGCTGCTTTGGATCAAGTTTTGAACAAAGATTTTCCAATTGATTTAAGGCCAAATTAATAACTTTTCCTATCCTTAATCCCATCCATTCACTAGGCAATCTGACATCTACTATGATCGGAGCCTCTCCTTTTTCCATAAGCGCGTACAAATCTTTTGGCTCAACCATATTGTTTTTTGTCATCGCCATACCGGAACTTTTCCAGGTGTCAAAGTTAATTACCTTGGCTTTATATCCCACACGATGCAGCCGATACACAGCTTCTTTTAACTCTTCATCATTTCCGGTTAGGACTAATTTTGAATCCCACGGGACCATAATTCCCGTCCAAGTCTCTATGCGACCCCGCAAACCAATATTAACTGAATTCGGGATGTGGTTTTGAGCAAACTCATTCGCGCTTCGAATATCCACTAGATAATAATATTTTGAATCAGTTAACAGTTTATCAGCCTTCACCTTATCCAGCGGTTCATCCCAATTAATCAATTCCGGCCCATTTTTATTCATCGCCGCATTATATTTAAAATACTGCGGAGCCTCCGGCAGTCCTTCAAGAACTGCTGCTATAAATTCATTGCGGTTCTTGATCTGCAGATAAACATTTGTTTTTCTTTCTCTGCCAATAGTAGAATATGGGTCATCGCTTAGATGCGCTCCGCACAAAGATCCCGCGCCATGAGCCGGAAAAACAACCACACTATCATCAATAATCGATAATTTTTTTGTCCAGGTATCAAAAGACATTGAAGCAAGTTCCGCGGCAGAAATTGTCCCGCCCATCAAATCAGGCCGGCCAATACTGCCCACGAAAAGCGTATCTCCTGAAAACGCGACCTTAGGTATATTTTTATCATCAGAGCTATAGACAAGTGAAGTTGTACAATCAAGTGTATGTCCGGGAGTCTCAAGAACTTTAATCGTCACATTGCCTAATGAAATAATCGAACCGTCTCTGGTCGGTGTATGCGCATACCCCGCATTCGCTTTTTCGCTAATATAGATAGGCGCTTTGGTTCGTTTTGCTAATTCATTGTGACCGGCGACAAAATCAGCATGACTGTGGCTGAGGAGGATTCCTTTTATTTCCACATTTTCTTGTTTAGCAACATCAATGTATTTAAAAACATCTCTTCCGGGATCAACAACAATAGCTTGATTGCCACTGATAAGCATATAGGAATAATGCGAAAGCACTGCTAGATTAAACTGAATGATTTTAAACCCCGGGTACTGATAAGTATCCACAATATCGTAAATCGCGGCTGTATCAGCATGGGATGCTGATTCTGTATCTTTGAGTTTAGCGGAATAACATAAACTGGTATTTAAGCTTAAAATAATCAAAGCCAAACTGAAAAGCAATATTCTTTTAAACATTTACCCCTCCTATTTTAAAAATATAATAAATCACGAAACATATCCCCAAAAATAAAGCTAATTTTATCAATCGATAATTTACTTGAATAAGCCAATACTCTTATGCCCACTCTTCTACCGAAACATTAAGCAAACCACTACACTTAATAAACCAAACCTTCTACAAAAACTCTACCACTCGCATAGCTCAATAGCAAGTGTTATTACACAACAAAAGCAATGTATTTAGAGAATAATCTATTAAAAAAAATCGGAAAGGTTCTGTTTAGTTTTCAGCTATTAGCTATAAAGCCATCAGCTATTAGTTTTTTATTATTTATTCAGTTTAATTTATTAGAAAAAATGCTGTGTTTAAATATGTAGCAAATATAATCCAAACTAGATAAGGCAGTAATAATAGCGCGGATATCCTGCATTGCCTCCAAAAGTATCTTATTATTATGATCAAACTAATATCCATAAAAATAATATCTCCTAGAGCTAAGCCCGGTGACTTTAAGCCAAAGAAAATCCAGGTCCAAATAAAGTTGCTGATCAAATGTGCTGTAATTAAAAAATATATCCCCAATGCATGCTGAGCTTTATGCTTCTTAATAAACAGGATAATCGAAAGCGCGATCATCACATACAGGATTGACCAAACCGGGCCAAATACCCAGTCTGGGGGCGCCAGCAATGGCCTATTTAATTCATTGTACCATTCGTTCATTTACTATCCTTTTGAAGTTAAAGTTTGAATACAGCGACTATTCTACATTATAAAAAAAGGATAGCCGTTTTCTGGCTATCCTTTTTTCTTTTAAAATAGAGCTTTTATTTACCTGAACCGTCAGAAACTCCATCACCGGAATTTGGCGCAGGAGTTCCTGTGCCACTTCCACTTGGTCCGTCTTGAGTGGTCATCCCACTTCCGTCAGAAACACCATCACCTGAATTAGGCGCGGCTCCCTTGCTGTCCGCGGCAAAAACGCCTTGAGTGAATGTAAATAAACAAACTGCCAACAACCAAAATCCAACAAATTTCTTCATAACTACTTCCTCCTTTTCTATATAAACTATATGATAACTCGATATTTTTAATTAGTCAATAGCGTAATTAATCTACCAGGAAATTGGACCAGTTCTGTTTTTTAACTATAAGAGAGCAATCATCGACTTAATGACCTGTGTCATTGTGATCTTGTGTTAATTAGTTTGTGCTTTAGCACGTGCCCGAGTTAGAAGCAAAATATTATTCAACTCGAAAACACGTTAACTCGAGAACTTTTTTCTGTAGCTATCTTGTCCCTTTTTTATAAAATTTCTTCAGGTACTCTGCTTGCTTTTTTTCTTTTTCACTGTCTTCTGGGCGGCCAAGTATGCCATAAAATTGGGCAAGTTGCTCATGATAAAAAGGTTGTACAGGATAAAGTTCTGCTGCTTTTTTAAATTCTTGCTCAGCTATTTGCAGATCTTGCTTCTGACCAGAATTAAACAAGACCTGCCCTAATTTATAATGATAACGCGGTAAAAATCGGTCGAGATTTACCGCTGTTTGAAAATTGCTGATTATTTGGTTTAATAATTCTTTTTTTTCAGCAATACTGATATTTGGGTTGGAAATCATTTTCTCCAGAATAATCCCGCGGTGAAAGTAATACTCTGCGCAGTTTTTTTGGAGATTAATTGCTTTATCCGCTAAACTCAAAGCATGGGGATAATTATTATTTATATACTCTTGAGATGCTTTTTCATCATAAGCCAGGGCTGTATACATCTGCATTGCATAAAAGATTAAAACCGCCAAGAACAGACAAACAAGAACCAAACAAATTTGTTTAAGCCATCCCCAAAAAGGTTTATTTTTAGAACTAATATCCGATAATTCTGATTTGATATTTAGTCCTAAGCTGAGATGATATTGCAATAATCCAAGCAAACCAAAAGCAATTAAAGCTGTTTGCTGATCGAATAAACTAAAATCAATCAGATTAATTAATAGAAAACAAATAATACTGCAAAACAAACCAATGCTGATAAAGCGCGAACTATCTGTGATTTTTTTTAGGTTTACAATTGCCTGTTGAAGAAACTTTAACCAAAACAAAATAAATACAATAAAAACCAGACTGCCTCCTTCTGCCCATATCTGTAAAAAACTATTATGTGCCATTATGGTTTCTTCACCGTTCAGAGTTTTAAAAAGCGGATATACACTGCTGAAAGTTCCAGGGCCAAACCCGAAAATTGGTCTTTGGCAGATCATCGCCCATGTTGCCTTCCAATACTCCCATCGGACTTCAAATGAAGCAATGAAATTAATCATTTTCGGCAAATGGATTTTATCCGAGCTGCTGATTAGCATAAAACTTGCAATAAATAATCCAGATAAACCAAGAATGGATTTAAACAGCAAAGATTTATCTCGGGTTTTTGGCCTGAGCAGAATAAAAAAACATATTAAACTCAATAGCAAAGCCATCCAGGCGCCTTTAGCCTTGGTCAAAATTAATAAAGGAATTATTGCTATCAGGATGAGATATTTAAACAACAAAACCGAGTTAAATTTTGTTTTCAATAAACTTCCTTCAGACAAACAAAATCCCAAAATGGTTAAAAACATCATGCTTAAATAACAGCCAAATGCCGGAGCATATAAAAAAGTGGAAAATACGACATTAGATTTCATTCTGCGGATAAACTCTTGCGTCTGAATCATCTGCTCTGGGTTTTGAGCCAAAAATTTACGCATACTCTCAAAACCAATACTATATTGATAAAATCCATAAACAATCAAGCAAAAGCTGGCGCAGAAAATTATTGTTTGAAAGATACTGCTGAGATTTTTATGCTGGGGTAAACTGCTGATCAGCTTATACCAAACAAACAGGGATAAAAAATAAAACAGACTACTGATACTCGCCTGTTTATAAACCGAAAAATAAGCGCTGATCCCTAAACCAAAAACAAACAAACCAAGTATTTTATCTGCCCAATCAAAAGAAAAGCGAAACCCTGAATTATTCGCTGAAGCAAGATTAATCGGATTAAACTTATATTTATAATTTATATTTATATAAAGATAGGTAAAATAAATAAATCCTAAACTGAAAATCAGAGTTTGAAACACCAAACACGGAGCGAAAAAATAAGTTTCACCTAGAATTGCTCTCAGAAAAAAAACTCCTGCAACCAAAGCTGTGATTATGCGTGCTGTTAATAGTAAATCTTTTAATTTGCGAAAAATCAGCCAAAACCCAGCAGACAATCCAATGACCAAAGCCAGGAGAATACGAATCATTGCGTATTCCCTTCTAAAAGCGCAATTATAAAAATCATGCACACTGCCTGGATTAAAATCAGATAGCAGCCCTGATAATTTAAATCCCGCAGCAATAATGCTCCCAAGCCGATACTAAAATTAACCAGATAAATAAAAAACAAAGTCTGCTTGACGCTCATTCCCCGGTTCAGCAGTCTGTGCGAAAGATGGTTTTTATCCGCCAGAAAAATCGGTTGTTTATTTTTAATTCTGATCCATATAACGGAAAATGTATCAAAAATTGGCACCGCCATGATCAATAAAGGCATAACAATTGGCGTGACTGTGGGCGTTGAATTAGTATAATAAGTGCTGATTATGGTCAGAATGCTTAAAGTATAACCAATAAATAAGCTGCCGGCATCTCCCATAAATACTTTGGCCGGCGGAAAATTAAACCATAAAAACCCGATTAAAACTCCGCAAAAACAAGCTAGAATCGTGGCAACAAAAAACTGCTGAGCAAAAAAAGCCGCGATAAAAAAAATAACACTCGAAATCAATGCTATGCCGCTGCTTAAACCATCCATATTATCCAATAAATTAAAGGCATTGCTGATGCCGACGATCCATAAAACTGTCAATAGCCAGCTGATAAATTGATTGTCGACAAATAAACTGATCTTTATGCCGCTAAAAAACACGATACTGGCCAAGCCGATTTCCCAGCCTAATTTCAGCCAAGCCGGCAGGTTTTTAATATCATCATAAATTCCCATAAGCACTAAAATGAACGTTGTGCTTAAAATAGCGATAAGTTGTGGGGCTATGGATTTTATCCCCGCCAGATACGGATAGATATACTTTGGGATCATTCCTTGCCGTGAAGCAAAATATACAATTATTAAATTTAAGCCAATGGTCAAGGTAAAAGCTGCGTACATTGCCGCTCCGCCTAAAAGTGGGGTTGCGGTTTGATGGATTTTTCTTTGCGCCTGGGGCAGATCAATGATTTTAAATTTAATCGCTAGCTGGCGAAAAACACTTACTAAAAGTAGTGAAGCGATTGCGCTGAAAATAAAAATATAACTGTAAATTATTTTCCACATATTTTGTATTTATTTTATTGGATTAATTAATTTTTTTATTAAGTTTTTTTATTTTTTTATTAATCTTTTTAATTTGCTTCAGTTCATCTTTGTTTGTAACTTTACTGTCTAATGATTTTAATAATCTGCGGTATACAAAATCAATTGACGAGACCATGGTTTGACTGCCAAAAGCTTCCCTGACCAAAAGATTACCCTGCGCGCCCATTTGCTGGCGAAGTTTTTTATCGCCCAGTAATTGGCTTAAAGCATTGGCTAATTCCTGGATATTCTTCGGACTGACCAAAATTCCATTTACTTGATTGCGGATAATATCTTTCGCTCCATCCAGATTAAAGCAAACCGCGGGTATTTCTAAGGCAAAGCTCTGGACAACTGCCCGAGGCAATCCTTCATGCAAAGAGGTATGCGCTAAGACATCGACGCACTGAAGATAATAAGGCACAGCTTCTGGACGAATTAAGCCGGTAAAAATAAGATTGTCGCTAAGCCCGAGTTTTTTCGCTTTTTTTTCTAATTGATTGCGAAGAATCCCATCACCAATAAATAAAATTTTCAACTTGGGGGATTTTCGTTTAACAATTACCGCGGCATCTAACAGAAAATCATGTCCTTTTAAATTAAATAATCTGGCTAATTTTCCAATCACCAGACTATTCGCAGGGATGCCCAGTCTTTTGCGATAAGCCGCTCTGATCTCAGGATCTTTTTTATAATGAATCAATTCAATGCCGCTATAGATTTTTACAAATTTTTCTTTTTCTGCTATTTTAGCATCTACCGCTTGATCAATAATTGATTGTGATACACAGATAATTGTTTGCGTAAAACGCGCAACGAATTTCTCCAAAGCAATGTATCCTTTATTTTTCAGATTACTTTGTTCAGCAAAAAAAGGCAGGCCATGTATGGTATGAATAATTATCTTTGTTCCGGCAAGTTTTGCTGCCAATCTGCCTAATATTCCGGCTTTGGAACTGTGAGTATGCACAATATCAAACTTGTTTTTTTTAATAAAGCTATATATTTGGCAAAAAGCAATAAAATCAAACAGCGGATTAATATTTCTTCGCAGATAATGACACAGCTTAATTTTAAAACTGCTGGATTTACTCAGCAATTCTCCTTCCGGGCCTAAAGACGGTCCGGTTAAAAGCGTAAGTTCATAGTCAGGAATTCGCTTTAAGCCATTTACCGTTAATAAGGTATTTTCCTGAGCGCCGCCGACGATCATGCGAGTAATTAAATGCAATACCTGAATTTTTATTTGTTTTTCTTTCATAATAATAAACTTATTATTTGTTTAGATGTTTTGAGCTTAAATTTATATTTTTGAATATTAATATTCTGGGTAAAAAATAAATAATGGTTAAACAGTTACTATTTTCTAAGTTCAATAACCAAAATCTTGCCGTCTTCCATGACAATAACCTGATTTCTCTCGATATCGACCACTGTCTTTCCTTCAACTATGTCACCAATTTTCACAATATTTGAATTAATGATTGCTGAAGGGATCTTATCATCCCAAAGGATGCCGCTTACTTTTAAATCAACAGTTGCTTTTTTTATTGCAATAGCTTTTACTTCCTCGGGATGCTTGGATGAGAGAAAAGGATCTCTAATTCTCTTAATTTCTGGTTCAATTATTATCAATTCATCATTTGTTTTTTTGACAAAAAGCGGGGCCGGCAATTTAGGTTTAAATGCAGGTGTTAGAGCGATAACAACATTGTTTTTATTTTTCAAAGAAATAATCCAATTATTAAAAAAATAATTACCAATTAAAATGCAAGTTATCAAGATAATAATTAAACCAATTTTTTCTTGGGTAGAAAAACGCTTAGCTGCCATTTGATTTAAAATTTTAAATATTTGATTTTTACTTATCTTTATTTTATCCATTTTACCTACCTGGCGAGTATTGCAAGATTTAATCTGATTACCAAATTTGGTCTTTCACTAACCTCAATATAAATACTCTCCGGAAATACCGGCATTTCTTTTAAACGCTCGAGAAAATCCAGCAGACTCTGAAATTGGGAATTAACTTCCATATTCAATGACATACTATTATAATCCTGCTTCAAAGTAAACTCTTTTGGTTCCAGCGCCTTGATATCAAAACCCACATCATAAGAAAGTAGCGCTATCTGCTCAAGAATTTTAGAAAATTGATTTTTATTAGCCAGTTTGCTTTCATATTTTTCAATCCCCATAAGCACAGCGTTCTTTTTTGCCTTGATATTGCTTAATATCTCCGGATCAGTTTTAGTGTCTGAGTATTCTAAAGTTCTGATTATTTTCAAAGTGTCTTCTACCGTCAGTAGTTCAGATTCTAATCCCTCGATTTTTTCGGCATGGGGCTTGTAGGCATGATCATAATAATAGCCCAGACACAAAGCAATTATTCCAAGCGCGGCGATTACTTTATACTTCGTCTGAATATTTGGCAAATTTATTGCGGGCATGTCCATGTTTATTTTTTTCCTACGGTTATTTTAAAATAGATGGTAATAGCTGTATTGTTTTTCAAGTCTGCTTTTTCTTCAACTGACTCCAGCATAACACTGCTAAAATAAGGTAAAGACTCCAGCTTGCGAACAAGTTCCAATACCAAGATATTTGTTTGCCCGGCGCCTTTTAAAACAATTTTTTTATTTTTTTCTTCCATAGTAATTGAGTTGAGCCAAACTCCTTCCGGAATAATCTCACTTATCCCGCGAAAAATTTTAATCCATGTTTCTTGATTATCTGGTAAAGATTTGAGAAATTTTAATTTTCTTTCAAAATCCTGCTGCTCTTTCCAATTGCTGATAATCTCTTCTTTGGCTACTTTATCTCGAGTTAGAGTTTTTTCTGTATCAATTAATCTTCCATAGATAAAAAATAGCGCGAATATTAGGATTACGGGAATTATTTTGCACAATGTTTTTTTTATGCCGAGGCTCTTGTCTTTTCGCAGATCAGCCGGCAGCAGATTTATTCGTTTAGCATTGCCGCTGTTCAAAGCCGCGCCAATTGCTATCGCGAAAAACGCGGAAAAGTCATCAATATTCTCAAAAGCTTTTTGATTAAACAACAAACCATTGAGCGGCAATCCGATCTCAGCATATATTCCCAGCTCTTCCGTAAGAAATTTATCCAGATTAATCAATTTTGCCGTGCCGCCGTAGATAACCAGACGATCAATTCTTTCAATATGAAACTGAGCCTTATAATAACCAAATGATCTGTCCATTTGTCCGGAAAGCTGCTTGAGCGTATCAGCGATTGTTGAATAATAAGCTGAAGCTTCACTTAAACCGTATCTTAGCTTAAGGTTCTCAGCCTCTTCATAGGAAAGATTATGATCCTTTTGCAATGTCTGCGTAAGGCTTTTTCCGCCGAAAAATATTTCCCGGGTAAATCGCAGGATATTTTTTGTGAAAATACTAATTTTTGTAGAAGCAGCGCCAATATCCACCAAGGCAATTGTATCATCTTCTTTCCATTGATTGGATTTTTGAAATGTGTTCCAAAGACAAAAAGCCGGAATATTAATTGAACTGACTATTAGCTTATTTCTCGTATATCTTTGAATAAACTGATTGATTTCCTCACTTTGCGCGGCAACAACTTCTAATTCCAAATTCTTTGCTCCCGAACGGATAGTTTCTCCGGAAACTAAAAAATCTACAGTAGCGGTATCAATCGGATAAGTAATATTCTGTTCCATTTCCCAGCGAACTGATTCCTTTAATTCTTCAGCTGGCATTGAAGGCAAACTAAGATTTTTAATATTTAAAGACGGCGTAATAATAATTGTATTTACTTTTTTTATTTTTGTAGTTAGCTGAGAAATTGCTTTTTTAAATGCGGAATTAATTCTTTTTTTCACATCCTCGGGGGTTTCCTCAGCAGCCGGCAAAGGAATTTCCACGCAGGCAAGACTAATCAAACGGGTCCCGATCGGAGCTTCTTTAAGCACCGCGATTTTAATCAAATCAGAACCAATATCAATACCCACCAGTTTCTGCCCTGGTTCAAATAAATTGATTTCCTGATCTAAGTTGCCTTTGATTTGTTTGAGTTTCGGTAGCATGTTTTACGGTCCAGTCATTTTTGACAAACCAGTGGTAGCAAACACATTAATAATTACCTGGTCTGCTGAATTCTTCCCCTTTATATTAATCTGAGCTGCGATATTTGCCTGGCCCTTAGGCATAAATGTAGTGTCCACAGCTTGGGTGATATCATTGCTAAGTGTTCTGGTAGCAACAGTTGCAATCAAAGCATTAGTCCCCGAGTTCCTTTGCTCAATAATATAAGAATCACTATTTAGATCAAATACAAAGCTATAATTATTATGCTCAATAATCGCTAATTGGCGATATGAACGCAAATCTGAAACCAGCTTCCAAGCGTCGCTCTTCAAAGAAGAAAACTGGATAAAATCCCGAAACAAAGGAATTCCCAATAATGTCAAGATTCCAATAATCGAAATAACAATCAGTAACTCAATTAAACTAAACCCGGAATTCGCTTGAATGCCGGATAAAAAATTAAGTCTTTTATATTGTGATTTTCTTTTTAACATATTTAATTAAAAGGGTTTCCGTGTTTAATTTTATCATTAAGTGTAATTAGCTGTCAAGTAAAGTTTTCCCTCGATAATTGGCTTGACATACAATCAGTCAAATGGTAAAATCAATTCAGGAAAAATAAGGCCATAAATCACGGAAAATAGTATAGTTACCTATAATTTTGACCTAAAACTGATTAGGTTTTTGCTTGTTTAATAACCCTATGGTTGCCCAATGATAAGTCCAGAAAGCGTATTAAATGAAATGAGAAAATATTCAGGTTTCTCATCTAATTCCAGCCTCGCCAAGGCTTATTGCCAAGCGGGGTTTTCTTATATCGAAGTCCTGATGGCAGTAATGATTCTCGCCTTAGCGCTTATCCCCCTTTTATCTCAATTTTATATTGGTTTCCAAGGAAATATCAATGCCGAACTGGTTACCCAAGCTACTGATTTAGCTGATGACCTGATGGAAGAAATCAAAAGCAGACGTTTTGATGAAAATGAATTTCCCGATGAACCGGTTAATCTGAGTTCTTTTGGCCCGGATTTTGGCGAAAACGCGAATAATCGCGCTACTTTTGATGATATTGATGATTATAATAATTGGAGTAAACATCCGCCGGAAAGCCTTGATCAGCTGGTACTGACTGATTTTAAAAATTTCACCAGAAGCGTTAGCGTTAAATATGTAAGGGTTAATAATAATAGCTGGGTAATATCCAGTTCTCCGACATATTATAAAAGTATTACTGTGCGAGTCACTCATCCAAAACTAAACGACAAAACAATTGAAACAATTGTTTCAGATTATTAAAATAATATTGATGAAGATGAAGATTAAAATTAAAAATAAATTAAATAATTATTTAAAACGAATTATAGAGCCTAATTTAAAGCTGAAAAGATCAGCAATGAGTCTGGTCGAGCTTTTATGCACTTTAATGATTCTCTCCCTCATCCTTTATCCGATTTATGAATTTTTGCGTCAAGGCGCTTTATCTTGGGAAACCGGTGAAAATAAAACAGAAGTTATTCAAAACGCTAGAATCGGATTAGATAAAATGTGTGATGAAATCAAACATAGTCGTGAGTTTTATACAATCTCTGCTAATCAGATCCGTTTTTGGTATGCGGATACAAATGATAACAAAATTGCTGATAGCAATGAAATTATTTCTTTTACTTGGGATGGAACATCCGGGACAGATCTATTAAGAAAGTTTGACTCGGAAACAGCGGCTTCGCCTTTGGCGAATTATGTCGATCTATTTGAACTGAAATATTTTGACCAGTACTCTGCTATTACTACCAGCCCTGGCAATGTTATTTTTATCACCGCGACTTTGCGGATTAAAAAAACCGGCAAGCTGACTGATTATACATCAACTATGCGCAAAGCAATTTATTCAAGAAACATACAATAGATTTAATTTTTATTTGATTTTGTCGAGTATGATTTAAGTAATTAATTTATAGGACTAAAATGGAAAAAAATTGTTTTTCAAAAATCAAACAAGCAATAATCAATAAAATCGTTCCTCAGCGAAAAAAAAGAAACAATAAAGGCATTGCATTGCTTTTGGCTTTGATTGTCATGGTGATTTTATTTATGCTTAGCACCACTTACTTATCGACAATGCTCAGTGAAAGCGGTATTGCCCGCAATCAGGAAAATGGCGAAAAAGCTTTTTTTGTCGCTGAAGCCGGCATTGATCGGGCAATGCGTCTGATTGTGGAAACCCCAAAAGCTGATACCATGCCCTGGTCTTATCAGGAAAACATGACTGATGGTTATTATATTGTCACAGTTGCCGAAGCCACGGATATTGGTGAGGATTTTGTCCGGATTATTTCCACTGGCTATGTTGGCGCTGCGCAGCGCACTACTGAGGCGATTATTTATTTATGCGCTTGGAAATTCCTCTTAATGTCTAATACTAATATTACTTTTGCTGATACAGCCATCGGTAGTTTAGACGGAGATATTCATGCCAATAATAGTGTATTAGGCCTGGGCATTGAATCTGGGTTTCATTATGTTGATGGTTCCCGAGATCAAAACTCTAATTCTAATCTAATATTTGATGTGAAAAATGAAACCGGAGCAACCTTAACCCTTACTCAATTAACCGCTACTTGGACAACTCCCACTGCTTATTATACTGAAGTCAGTATTAGAGTCTCTGGCGGAACAAACTATGGCACTGTCTGGGATAGTCTTGACAATGGCGGCAACCGCGCTGCCAGCGGCGAAATGATTAACTTTGATGAACCTGTGCTTATTGCCAATAATGCTACTGCCCAGATTAGTTTGGAAGCTTTCAGCAGTAGAATCAGCGGAAATATTAATCCCCAGATTGATATGGATAATACGACTTTTAATATTACTTTTTCTGATGGCTCAACTTTTTATCCAGTCAGCGTAGGACTTGCCTCCAGTTCTGCGGCTAATGATCTGGAAATTGACGGTGATATTGCTCAAGGTTCTTTGGGTGATCCTCTGGTCAGCATGCCGTCAGTCGACTTGCTGGCTTACCGCAATCGGGCCACTAAATTTTTTGACGGAGATTATACTTTTAATGGTTTGGATAGTTTTGTTGACTCTGTTACTGCCTCATCCACAACCGCTAATTATAAAGAAGACAGTTATTATATAACCGGCAAAGTGATTATTAATTCTTATTACAAAAATCTATCTTTCCCTAGATGCATGATCACGGCAGTCGGGGGAATCGAGATTATCAATGAATATCGCCCATCTGGGCTGGATTATATTGATCTGACCCGGATAGCTAATACCAACAGTGATGTGGAATTTCAGATTCGCAATAATAGTGATGTTCCTTTAACAATTACTGGCTTGAGTATTGCCTGGGATCCGCCTCCTAATTCCGCGGCTTATGAAAACATCCGCAGCAAAGTCCAAGGACAGGCAGCGTTTATTACTAATTGGACTTTTCCTCCTCCTTCTGGTCGAGCGGAAAACAGTCAAACGGTTATTCTTAGTCCAGCTATTAGTTTAAATCCCGGACAATACGCTGATATGCAAATTGATAATTTTTGTAAATTTTCCTCAGGCAAAGGCAACGAAGACATGGATAATGAGGTTTTTAGTATTAATTTTTATACTGCGGCAAAAAGTTATCAGACAATTGTGTTTCGCGCTGGAGAAGTTATTGTCCCCACTGGCGGGAGAATTTTCTTCCGGCAATGGCGGCCAGAATACCCGACATTAATTACTAAAGATGGAGATATTATTGAAAGCGGCGTAACTGATCCCCAAGACCGCGATTTTGACGGTATTTTATTTTCCGAAAACGGAATTGTTGATTTAGAGACTTTCAAGCTTGAAGGCTGTATTGTCGCAAATGAAATCATCTTAAGAAAAGCTTTAGATTTAGAATATAAGCCGATAATGGTTCCTGATCCTCCTCCGGATTTTATTGCCGGAATTTCCTTTATAAAATGGCAGGAAAATTATTAAGCGCAAAAAAAATAACTAGTATTCAAAGGTTGTTAAATTTATGCTCGAAGAATTAGTAAAAACAATGCAGGAAAAAAAAGCGACCAGCATGCATATGAGTGCTGGACTTCCGGCTTTGTTTAATATTGCAGGCAGATTGATCCCGGGAAATTCGCAAAAAATTGACGCGCGGCAAATTGATCATTTGGCTGATTCTTTAATGAATTCTGCTCAAGCAAAAGTATTTGCCCAGGATAATTCTGTAAATTTTACTTATGTTCTGGATTCATTGGGCAGGATCAGGGTTAGTTTTTACAAACAAAAAGGTTTTACCAATGCTTTATTCCGCACGCTTTCCGAAAATACGCCCACAATCCCGGAGCTGAATCTTCCGGAGAATATTAATAAACTATCTGAATTAAAAAAAGGGCTGGTTATCCTTGGCGGCCCTGCCGGCTGCGGCAAAACCAGCACTTTGTCTGCGATTCTTGATGCTTTAAATAAAAAACGCGGCTGTCATATCATTACTTTGGAAAATCCGATTGAATATTTCTTCCAACCGATTAAATCATTATTTTCTCAAAGAGAAGTCGGCACTGATTGTATTAGCTTCCCCTGCGCTCTCCGCGAAGCGATTCGTCAGGACGCGGATGTTATCGTAATCAATGAAATGCGCGATATGGAAACAATTCGCATTGCCCTGGAAGCCGCAGAAACCGGAATCTTGGTTTTTGCCACCATGTCTACCACGGACTGTATTCAAACAATTACCCGCTTAGTCGGGGCGTTTCCCGCTAATGCTCAGCACCAGATCAGAACCCAGCTTGCTATCTCGCTACAGTCGATAGTTTGCCAGCAACTAGTCATGCGCCATGATAATAGCGGACGGGTTCCGGCTTTGGAAATTATGCATTCAAACCAAGCTATTCAGAATTTAATTCGGGAAAAAAAATATCATCAGATTTATTCAGCAATTGAAAGCGGTAAAGAGCAAGGCATGCAGACTTTGGACCAGGCCTTACAAAAACTTTACCAGAAAAATATAATCTCTGATTTAGAAGTTGTTACTAAATCAGTTAAACCCGAACAATCACATAATAAACTGATCCGCAATGATATTCCCTCTCCTGAAGAAATTGCCAGTTTAAATTTTATTGATTTGGGAGAAGAAATGATTCCCCTGGAAAATAAAATGATCAAATATCGTTCAAACTTTACGCCGGGACAGGAAAGCTACTGGACTTCTTCTGCTAGCGTAGTCTTTCAAGACCCGGGAATGATTTTAACCAAACTTGCTAGTTCAGGTGCCAATAGATTTTATATTTCGGATTTTAATATTGTCAGTAAAAAAGTTTCTCCTTTTGAACTGCCGCACAGATTGCTGCTTAGATTTAAAATTGAATACGATCCGAAAAATATTCCGGACATTGAGAATCATCTGGTTTTAAAACTATTTACTTTACCGGAAAAAGATAAACCAACTAGTTTTGTAAAAACAAATTCCAATTATCCTATGGAGTTAAATGATCGCTGGCATACATGTGTAATAAATATTCCACCGGAAGCTGTAGGTAAATTACTGAAAATAGTAATGTTCGAATTCCCCGAATTCTTGACAAAGGTATTGATAAGCGATATTATATTTTTCTAAGGAGATGCTTATATGACAATTTTTGATTTGATTGACGAAGTAACCGAAAAACATGCTTCAGATTTACATTTAGTTGCCGGAGCTCCGCCTGCCATGCGGATTAATGGTGAATTGTATTTTTCTGATAAAGAAAAACTTACTCCTGATGAAGTCAAACGTCTTTCTTACGCGATTTTAAATGAGCCGCGTAAAGAAAAATTTGAAAAAGAAAATGAACTGGATTTCTCCTATTCTTATTTAAATGAAAAACGCGATCTGTTCTGTCGGTTCAGAGTCAATCTTTATATTCAGCGCAACAGTGTTGCCTTAGCCCTAAGATTCATTCCCAATCAGATTTTAAGTTTTTCCGATTTAGGTTTGCCTCCGATTTTAAAAGATATTGCCCGCAGACGCCGCGGCCTTATTCTGATTACCGGAGCAACCGGATCAGGTAAATCAACAACTTTGGCGGCAATTGTCGATTTGATAAATGCGGAACGCAGCTGTCATATTATTACTTTAGAAGATCCCATTGAATATTTTCATACCCATAAAAAATCATTGGTCTCCCAGAGGGAAATCGGTCAGGATACGGCCTCTTTTGCTTTTGCCTTAAGAGAAGCTTTGCGGCAGGATCCGGATGTGATCCTAGTAGGAGAAATGCGCGATTTGGAGACAATAAGTATTGCGATCACTGCTGCGGAAACCGGACATCTAGTTTTAGCTACTCTACATACCACTGATGCTGTGCAAACCATTGATCGAATTATTGATGTATTTCCCCCGCATCAACAACAACAAGTTCGAACCCAAATTTCAATTACTTTACAAGCAGTTGTTTCTCAGCAATTAATCGTTACAGCTGACGAGCAAAGCCGCGTACCGGTGGTTGAAATCATGGTGGTTAACTCGGCAATCAGAAACCTGATCCGGGAAGGTAAAACATATCAAATTTATTCAGTTATTGAAACATGTCGGGAACAAGGCATGCAGACTCTTGATCAGGCTTTGCAGGAACTGCTCAACCGCAAATTAATCGGAACTAGTGAAGCCATGCAGGTTACTCGCGATCCGGATAATCTTAAAAAGAAATTGGCAGGCTAATAGCTGATGGTCAATGACTGATAGTAAAAGCCCTTCGACTTCGCTCAGGATAAATAAAAAAATATAAAAAAGTTTGATTTTTATTTTTGTAGTTTTTGGTTTATTTAGGATTTAGATTTTTTAAAAACTATCGACTATTAGCTATTGACCTTATGTCCTTGTGCCGAGGTTTACTGCAATTCTTTTTCACTAAACACTTCCGCGGAAAAAATAAATATTTCCGCTCCTTTTTTCCAGTCATCCTTGCTTAACCCTGCTTTTACACAAGTTTCAGCCAAAAACTCTTCTTTACTCCAATTATACTCTGCGGCTACTTGCGGCAATAATAATCCTGAATTATATCCTTTGCTAACGATCAATCCATGCTTTCCCACTTGAATCAGGTTTATATCAGTGATTCGCTCAATCGGACTGATTACTGAAATTTCCAGTTCAATATTATCCAGTTCATCTTCACTCACAGGCGCAAACCGAGGATCGCGAGTTGCGGCTTGTACAGCCATATCATTTACCACCTTAACCAATGGCTGGTCTGATTTAATCATCCCAATACAGCCGCGCAAAGCATTATTTTTATAAATCGTAACAAATGCGCCTTTATCTTGCATCAGTTCCGGATCATCAGAACTAACAATTTGTTTTCGATTACTTTTAACAATATTAACTATTGATTCACGAGCAACACTGATCAATTCTTTTTTTTGATTGCTGTTTAGCATTAAGCCACTCCTTTGGTTTGAGTTTATTGCTAATTTCTTCGGGTTGGTAAAAATAACCGCGGCATAGCCCACAACACTGGTTTTATCCAGACTGGGCATATAAGCTGAATCAGCAGATGTCGCGTATTTAAGCAACTGAGCATTATTTGCTTTTAGATTTATCATTACTTGGAGTAATGTAGCTACCGCTGCTGAGCCGCAAAGTTCGCTTTTACCCTCAGACACAAAATCAAATAATTGTTTAGGCTGTAACTTTAAAATATATTCTAATGTCTGCTGATCAATTTTATTCGCGGTAGCCAGATCATGATAATGCGATAAGTCTGTGCTGGCAATTATCAGCACATCGTCTCTATCTGCGGTTAACGCGCTTAAAGCTTGCGCTAATGATTGAGTAAATTCATATGATAATGCCGGAATAAGAATCGGAACTATTTTAAAATCATCCTGGGTTTTTTGTAAAAAAGGCAGCTGGACCTCAATCGCATGTTCTTTTTCAAAAACACTGGGATTATAAGTAAATAGTTTAGTCTCATTTTTAATTAATTGCTGCGCAAATCCCTGATCAATGCTTACCAGGCCTAAAGGAGTTTGAAAAGACCCTTGGCTGTATATCGCCGCACAATCAAGCTTAAAGTAATGTGATGGCGCGAGAATTACTATGGTCTTATATTGGTTCGGGGTAATCGCCTGATAGTTTTTGGCCGCGACTTGTCCGGAATATATATATCCGGCATGCGGACTGATAAGCCCATAGACATGATGTTTAATTATGGGTTTTTCCTCAGAATTAAGTAAAAAGTCCAGGATATTATTTAACTCAACGCGATCCTTTGGATAAAATCCTCCCGCTACATTCGGGCTCTTTATATTGACTTGATTGTTCCCAGACTGCTTGGTGTTTGTTTTGTCTATAGCCCAGCAAGGTATCGCGCCAATCAGCAAATAATTTAACACCAATCCGGTGGTAATTCCCCTTTTCAGCCATATCCATGCCTGAGAATTAAAAATCGCAAGTTTAAAACTCATAATATCCTTATCTTGTTTATATTCAGTTTAAACTAAATCCTTGAGATAGGGCCGCAGCCAGGTTTTTATAATAACCAAACTGGTAATTCCCGCCAAAACAACGAGTATTGCTCTTAGTCCGGCTTGATTTAAAAATAAAGCTAAAGCCATGCCGGCTGCCGGAGGATGTTCGGTATTAGTGATCACCATTAAAAATATCGACAAACCCACAGCAATTGCGCAAAAGATAACCGCGGAATGTTGATTTAAAATTTGAACATTTTGCATAAATCCCGCTATCGATATAAAATAACATAAATTTCCGATAATAACCCCAATCATGTATCCGCCAACCAGACAACGAAAGCTTGATTCTTTAGCATGGGGCATTGTAAACGCGATAAACGAACTTGCTCCTAAACTGGCGATAACCGCTGAATTGGAAACCGGATCAAGCACTAAAAGAATAATAAACACCACGGCTGTTGCCAGCAAGCTTTGCAGGAAAAATCCCAATTTATTTTTTTTAAATTTTTCATCTAAAATTTTTAGCATTTAATCAGTATCAATCTGTAAAGTTTTTATTTTTTAAAAATGTGCTTAAGCCTAAAGCAAATAAAAGCAGCCCCAAATTGAAAAACTTGAAATCCCGCCAAGGCATTTTAAATCTCGCCTTTCGGCGGATTACCAGCGCTGCATTATAAGGAGCAATCCAATTGCCGCTGGTTTTATAACAAAGCGTTCCATTAAAACTGCTTTTAAAATCATATGTTCCTAAATGATAATACTGCCCTTCCTCTGTGCCATTGCGCCATGATCCGAACCGGAAATCATTTTTCCATGTTGTATCAATTGCTCGATTAAAATCAGTGATATTAACGCTTAACTGAAAATCTTTATTTTCAACACGCCGGTCAGGTATTTTTATCCAAAATGAAAGATGTTCATTTTTTTTCGCGATAAAATTACCGCAAGCCGAATCTGTTTTTTGCCCGGCTAACTTTACGGTAAAAGTATACAGATCATCATATTTACTGTTAGCAATCTGAATTATCCCAAAAACAAGACTGGTTATCATTATTGTGCTGCTGATGATAATCGCGATTACAACTAAAACTAGTTTTTCCTTTTTATACATAATTACCTTTTAATTTATCGCTGTTTCCGCAAATTCAATTAGTTTGTTTTCACATGCTGATAAGGTTATCGTAACAATTCCAATGCTCACAAACATATTAAATAGCATGCTGATCAGGTGATAAGCATATATCCAAAACTATTCAGCGGCAAAGTATTCATCACCGCGCTCAGAATCAGTCCAATAATAAATATTACCAGAAACATGGCGCATAGCATCCAGAAATTAGTTTTTGTCGCCTGCCAGCCGAATTTAATCGCTTATCCCGCGGAAAATCCTTTTTTAGTTATCAACGCTCCTTATTTCCATTTTTAATTAACCGAGCAATACCTCTGATTATCTTGCTCTAATTTTAGCATATTTAGTGCTTAAAGTGAAGTTTCTTTAAAAAAATTTAAATAAGGCTATTTCCTTTGTGATTTTGCTTTAAGGTCGGAGATAAATCTCAGCTTAGTTTTAGAGCAGGCTTGATCCGAGTGCTGGAATTATTATCCAAATACTTAAGACTGACTATGCCTATATTTGATTACTCTTACTTTTTCCATTGTAATCATTCCCTCCTCAACCGTCTGATCGAGAAAAGGCAATAGTTTATTTAGGTTCTCTTCGGTATCTACAATTTCAATAATTATTGGCAAGTCTTCGGATATTCGTAATATTTTAGCAGAGTGCATACGGCTATCAGCCCCAAAGCCCATGATTCCATGAATCACAGTTGCTCCCGCAAGTTGCAATTCTCTGGCCTCAAAGACAATTTGTTCATAAAGCGGCTTTCCTTTGTGTTTGTCCGATTCGCCAATAAAGATTCTTAAAAGCATTCCTTCTTCAGGCAATTTTATCATTTTTCCATCCTTTTAATGCACTGCGCTAAATAGGTAACGGCTTAAAAAATACCCGGCAAAGACAAGTATCATCCCCAGGATGAAACTGGCTAAAACATTTATAGCGAAAAAATTATATTCCCCATCTCGCAATAAATGAAAATTTTCGATCGAAAATGTCGAAAATGTCGTGAAAGAACCCAGGACCCCGATAAAACAAAAAAGTTTAATATTTTGGGAAACAATTACTGACTCAAAAGCGCCCCAGAGGAATCCAATTATCAATGCCCCGATTAGATTAACGCTTAAAGTACCCCAGGGAAATCCCCCGTTAAAAAAACGCTGAATAAAACCGGAAATCCAATACCGCAACAATGCTCCGGTCGCGCCGCCAATCCCGATATAAAAAAACTTAATCATTAAAATTTCCAATCCTGTTGATCAATTGGACCATGATATTTTTCCCAACGTCTGACCCTGTCAACAATCCGCTGCTGACGAGTATTCACCTTATTCAGGGAATTATCTTTTCTGATTTTATTTACAAACCAGATATCATGTTCTGAAGGTTTTTTCGGGCCTTTCATAATCAAAGATTATATCACAGAATAATCTTTTGTAAAATAAAAGCTGCCCTTACCCAACACTAAACATTAATTTACTTGATTGTGTTTTTTTCCAAACTCTCCTGGCGTTCCATAGTCCGAATATTTACCGATTCAATTAATGGGAAATATTCCACGATTCCCACAATCTCTTTAGATGTAGCGTTTTTTACTACTGGTAAATATTCTAGTTCTCTTTTTTCAAAAATGTCAAAAGCTTCTCTTAATGGCTGATCCGGATACAGGATTATTCTTACTGGTTCAGCCAAATCGCGAGCCAAAATAATATTATCCAGCTGTTCTTCGCCAAATACATTTTTTAAATTACCCAAAGATATTAATCCAGTTAATTCGCCTTGATTATTGACAACCGGAAAATGATATGATTCTCTTTCTTTAATTGTCTGCATGATTTTATCTAAACCAGCGTTTTCTTTTACAAAATTAAAATCCTTGCGCATAAAATCAGCAACTGTACTTGAATCGATTATATCCTCTTCCGTAACATTCCGCCAAGCTTCATCAGCTTTGGTTATAGCAATCTTCACACAGGCAGGCCCGATTAACTGAACGACAAATGTGGTTGCCGTAACAATATTCAGCACGAGCAATCCAATTTCCTTCCCTTCCGGGCCAAGCAAACTAAAATTATGATAGACAACCATGGCTAAACCAATAGCCACTCCCGCTTGAGAAAACAAACACATCCCTAAATATTTTCTTACACTTTTCTGCGCTTTAGATAGCCAAGCACCTAAATAAGCGCCAGCCATTTTACCAAAAGTTCTGCCAAACAAATATACAATTGCCAATGAAGTAATGCTTAGATTTAAAAATAATTTTGCCTGTAAACGCGCTCCTACTAAAATAAAAAACATTACATAAATCGGCGGACTGAAAGATTCAATAGTATCAAATACTTTTTTACTGATTTGTGGAGCGATATTAGTAAATACAGCGCCTAAGGTCATTGCGGAGAGAATAAAATCAAGCTTGAAAAAAATTGCTAAACCAACAGTAAAAATAATAAAAGCAAGGGAAAAAGAAAACATCAGTTCCTTGTCTTTGATTTTACGTAAAAGAGCAGACAGGGCAAACCCAGCGCAAGCGCCGATAAGGCAAGACATGCTCAGATCAAATATAGGCATTAATACACTTTGAAATAAAGAAAAATCAGAATGCGCCATCATTGATTTGGCAAAAACACTGGCAAAGCCATAGATAATCAATGCCAAAGCATCATCTAATGCAACAATCGCAAATAATGTTGTAGTTAGCGGTCCTCTGGCTTTGTATTCCCAAAGCACATCTGTTGTAGCTGCCGGAGCAGTCGCTGAAGCAATTGCCCCTAATAATAGTCCTAGATGCAGTTTTTTTGTCACTAAGGTAACCACTGCTGTAACCACGATAAATGCCAGCATTCCTTCGCCAAACAAAATCATGTAAATCGAGCGGCCGTATTTCTTAAATACTTCTCCTTTTAACTCTGCCCCGATCCTAAAGCCAATAATTCCTAAAGCAATATTTATCAAAGGGGTGAACATCTCAATGGTTTGAGCATTCAGTATTCTTAAACCTGACTGGCCCAAAATAACCCCTACCACAATATAGCCTACGACTTGCGGGATTTTTAATTTTTTAAATAACTTACCGCCAAAAGTCCCCAAAAAAATTGATATTCCGGTTAATAAAAGTAAATTGATATTCATTTAAACAAATCTCCAATCATTCTAGATATTTAAACATCTTTTGACTATTTCAATTAAGACTAACCTTAACCTAAAGTGACTTAAACTAACCTAAAGTAACTCTAACCTAGAGACTATACCTGAAAACCCGCTTTTTGTCAATATTAATTCAAATTACATAGTGTCAAGAACTCTGTTGCTTTTACTTTGTAACCTTTATGGTGTTGGCCGGTTTAATTTCAGTTATTAAAGCATCCAGCCATCTCTTGCAACTTTGCGTATTCGGAAATCTTCTAAATG
>Ga0180007_10001433_pt1 | contig 32733 bp, 33 predicted proteins | sample MM_PC_MetaG_FD_121122 | JGI IMG/M metagenome (GOLD analysis project Ga0180007, IMG submission 121122) | Groundwater microbial communities from the Aspo Hard Rock Laboratory (HRL) deep subsurface site, Sweden - MM_PC_MetaG | ecosystem: Environmental > Aquatic > Deep subsurface > Groundwater... | reverse complement strand
TGGAACTCTTAAAGTTCTTAACGATTTTCTCGACTCAAGAAAATTCTCTTTTGTTAAACCACCCGCCATAGAATAATCAAGATCCTGAACACCGCCAGCCGCTAATGCTATAGCATTACATGTTTCCATGAATTTGCTATCCTCTTGTTCTTGAATGTCTTTTACAGAGTTATCAGACAATATTTGTCGGATATCGTTCTCATAAGTCTTTAACTCATGAATAGATTTTACAAAAGTCGGAGAAGAAATTTTCCCAAAGAAAATTTCATATCTTGGACCAGTAAAATATTGATTGCTTGGCATACCTCTGAACGACAACCAGGTAGCTTTACTATCCGGTTCTTTCTCTACAACTTTCTTCGGTTTGTCAGTGTATGCATCTCTGTCGAGTTGATCACTTGTTATCGTCTGAGGTGTTATAATTTGCCTACAAAAAGCTTCCTCACGTAACTTATCTCTGATGAAACTTGTTACATTTACTTCGGCATCCTTGATAAGTTCTCCACCCCTCTCGATTTTATCAATAAAGCGAGCGTTGATCATTCTCGCATCTGATTCGCTATAATTACTCATAATATATATTTCCTCCTTTATATTATAATCTGGCCAGAGTTAAAAGACCAGCAGTAGCATCATACTCTACCACTGTAGCAATCGCTAATTCCATTACTCCTTGCACATGGACTTTACCAGGGGCTGCTGGATCAACAGACAGTAAATCTCCGGGAGCAAAAGCCGCTCCAGTAAATTGGTCTGTTTCTGCTACATAATTCTTCAGCACTACTGGCAGTTTTTCTGCATATCTCACATCATACCCATAAGTTGTATTTGTGTCAAGCGCTTGTCCCATAATATCCGTTGCGAGATCTCCGGTAACCGACAATCTCCATTCAGGAGCACCAGCGCCACCATCAATCAGCGTAACAAAAGCGCCTTCAGGCACAGACACCCCAGTATGTACAGGATATGACATTTCACTTGCGTGGCCATTCGGCCAACCTTTAGTTACATTAATACTCATAATTGTCGTCTCCTTATTAACTTAGTATCCAATTTTTTAATTTATCATCTGCATTCATCCCAGCTTCCGGATCATATTGATCAGAAATTTCTCCAAATACTTCCGGTCCTATTCTTTCTGCCATTTTTACCAGATAATCTAAAGTCTTCTCTGGATCCGCTAAAGCACTAATCATCTCCGCACGTTTTTCAAAAGGCAAGAGTCCTTGTCGAATTAACACATCGACAGCTAATTTTGCCTTTGTAGCACATGCCGCTTGTTTCTCTAAAATAGGCTCTATTTCAGAAACTAATAATAGAGAGTCTTTAAGCACTTCATGTATTTGACTCATTCTTCACTCTCTCTTTTTTTTCGAGCTAATAATGCCGCCCCTATACCACCTGCTGCTAATCCCCCACCAGCTATTCTTCTAGCTTTTCTAACTGCTTTTTTCTTCTCTTTTTTAGGAATACTTACCTAAAACATAACCCCCAATTACACCTATTGTTCCAGCCCCAGCAATAGAAAGTCCTAATAATTTCCTTATACGTTTTTTATAGCTGGCTTAAATCTTTTCATTATTTTTTTTTATATATTCTTTGATCGTTGCTTCTTTTTCTAAATTATTATCTTTAGGGGATTTTTTTGATAATTTTACCACACATATGGCAATACAGTCGCTTCTTTCATTAATTTATTGTAAAGAAAAATTTTTCATAGCGTGTTCAAAAATTTATTTTATTCTTTGTCTCTGGTTATTCTACCAAGACCAAAACCAGCAGCACCACCTACACCTGCTCCTACTCCACCAATAGTGGCACCAGTAGCTAATTTCCTTCTAGCTTTTATTATCCTTCGCTTCTGAAGGCCTGATTTACCTTTGGTAGACTGAAAGGCATGTCTAAATGGATCAGCAAGCGTGCTTCCGAGAGTATGTGCTTCGTCGCGAACTGCTTTTCCGGTTCCGAGAAGTGCTTCTCCGGTTCTGTGTATTTTGTCTCTGGCTCTGTCTCTTAGTCTAGCTCTGGTTTGGGCAGTTGCTTCTCTGGCAGCTGCTTCTTCGGCTTCGCGAACTGCTTCTCCGGCAACTTTTTTAGATTTGAACGGGTTCAGTTTTGATAACCATGTTGCTTCTTTTACCAATTCATCGTATGCAGCTGCTTTTTGCATGATTTCATCTGCTACTTCATCATATTCATTAGCACCAGAAAGTTCATCATATGCAGCTGCTTTTTGCATAACTTCATCAAGATAAGCTTCTTCCATAAGACTCTCATAAGCAGCAGCTTTCTCGATTATAATATCCGGATGATCAATGAATGCCATATTCGTTAATTCATCGAATGCTGCGGCTTTTTCTATAATTTCATCAACTACGGGTTCCGAACTTCCACTACCAGCCACCAATTCATCAAATGCTGCGGCTTTCTGTAAAATCATATCTACGTTCATTCTTAAATCTCCTTTAAAAAATCTACTATTTTAGCCTTTGCAACTGCAACAGCCATTGGATCACCAGATTCCGCTGCTTTTTCAAGCTCATCATACAAATAAGCTTTTCTAACCATTAATGCTGCGGTTGCTTCAATTTCCTGAGGTTCTTTTCCTGGGGCTCCCTCTTCCGCCTTTTTAAACTCCGGTTGTCCAGGACCAATTTCCGGAGACTCATTATCAGCATTATCCAAATAGTGAGCCATTTCTTCTATTGTCTCTACTTTTTGGTCAGGTGTAAGTCCTTCTTCAGTCTCTCCTACTCTTTCCGCTATTCCTTCTTTAGTAGCTTCGCTAGGACCAGACGTAGAAGTAACTTCCTCTTCAGCTGATTTCTCTAACATCGCCAAATAATCTTTAGCTACTTTTCTACCAGCTAATTTTGCCAATTCTCGTTCTTTCTCTTGTTGTTTAGCTTTAGTCATCCCGGGTGTCACTGCTGTATTAGCTGTTTTCAGAAGTCTGTCAATTTTACCCAATAATCTTTTAGCGATCACAGACGCTGCTTTTACTCCGGGACCTGTATCAGGGTTCCTTTCTACAGTATCATCATAATCACTTTCTTTATCCTCATTTTCAACCATATCTTCTGTTCGCATATGAGCATTGGTTAAATTGACATCTCCTCTCTTCTTCTCTTCAGGTACAGGAGCAGAAAATCCAATCTCCGCCTGTTCCGCAGTTACTCCATGAACTATTTCAGGAGTTCCACCACCAGAAAGACTATTAGCGGATTCTTCCTGAGCTCTCTTTTCTAAAAGTCCTGTAAGATCCGCCATCAATCTGTTGAACTCACTCATACCTATTTCTCCTACAAATAATTTTCTAAAATCATTGCCACTGAAGGCATATCGTTTATACTTATATTTCCATGAACCACTTTATTATGTATATAGTTTACCGAAGCAATTTTATAAAGTCCATATAATTTTGCTAAAATTTTTGGATTTTTATTTAATTCTCCTTTTTTTTCTATTTCGTTCTTTTTCTCAGAAGACAGCTCGCTCAATTCTACATCCGGTTTATTTTTTATCATTATTATAGTTATAGATCTTTTTATTGCTGGTTCAGGCAAAATCGATCTGGAATCATAATAGGGGGATAATAACCCTCTCATTAAATTATACGGTTTAACAGATGCAAAATCAAGATCATCTTCCGGAAAAATATCTTCAGGTTCCTTTAATAATTTTCCAAAAATTCCTCTAATTTCAGGTTTTGTTCGATTAACTAAATCTTCATCGACATTCTTAGTACCTAATAAAACCTTAAGAAATTCAGGTAATCGTAATACTATACCCGCATCAGCTGTACTTGCCAAACTATTTTTTGGAGAATTTTCTCTTAATTTTTCTAAAACTTTATCCGGCAAGTTAGCATCTTTATCTACACTGAAAGAAACAGCTCGAATTTTACTCTTATCTTCGGAAGGAACTTTTTTTATTACCTCTCCCTCAATTTGTTTTTCTAATTCAGCTAATTTTTTTATTGTAGCTAATTTTACCATTCTATCTACTACTCGTCTAGCTTCTTTTTCTTCCATATGTGCTGCTTTCTCTAATCCAGCTTCTTTATTCAAAAATTCTTTCATATATATTCTACCAGATGTAGAAATAGGAGATTCTTCTATTTTATCACTTTCTACTTTCTTGAATACATATGCAGTTCTATCGGCTGGTTTAAATACTTTAGAGATATCAAAAAATCTTGGTTCCCAGTTTATAGCGTAAACCTGTCTACCATCTTCGTATAATTTAGTTAACTCATCATTAATATGAATACATGTGAATTCTCTTCCAGGTTTAGTTCTTCTATGGTCACAAATAGAACAAATATCATAGGGAAGTTTAGCCGCCATACTAACTGCTATATCTTCTTTATTTTCTAACATTTGCAAAATATCAACGTTTTTAGTGTTATCTATAGCTATTATCAATTCCACCCTATGCATTCTTGAATTATAAATTGACTTTTCTACGTATCCATATTTTGGATCGTTTACTTTATTTTTATGATTTCTGTGAAAATGACCATAAATCTCAAAAGTCTTATGATATTTTTTTAATGCTTCTTCTGGGAAGAAGTCCCCATTCCTATTAGAATTTTTGACCCCAATATTTAATACATTATAGTTGTGATCTTCTTCCACTTCTATATTATAAACAGAAATAGTTTCTTCTTTTTCTTCTATCGCTCTAATAGGTAAATACATTTTACCTTTGTGATAAAAACTATGTACTTTACTTATTTGTTTTAATTCTCTGTTTCTAAAATATACTGAATGCTTTTCTAAGTCTTTAGCATAAGATACAGGAAAAGATAAATTATAATGATTATTAGGAGAATTATTTACAATACAAACAGTCGCGGGAATTCGTAAAGACCATAATACTCGTTGCATACCTAACACTAAATCTCTACTTGCACTTCTTGCTGTAACTCTATTATCTTTATATGATAAGGCATAATGACCATCTCCGTCAAAATAACCGGCCACCAGAGCTAATCTGGATTCTTCTGATAAACAACAAACCCACGGAGGAACTCTTTTAAAGTGGGAATACTCAAAGAATTGTTTATAATATTCTCTAACCCTATTCACATTATTTGTAAGAAATGAAACTACACAACTCTTTGTTTTAATTTGATCATATTCTGAATATTTAAATCCAGCGATAATAGCACATTTAGAAATTTTTTCACGAAAAAGTTTTTCAGTTAAAGACCAACCAGTTGTTAAACATAAAGAAGATATTACCTTTTTACCAATTCCTTTATGATAAAATTTGCGATAATGTCCTTCTGCTAACCAAGCCCCTATTAAATAAGCTTCGTCTACACTTATTTCTAATTCAGGTTTTAAATTGGGAATTGACCATACTAAAAAATCACCTGCCCTTAAATCATCCGCTCTAGATTCTTCAATAATAATTTCTTTATCTTTAAAACATTCACGTTTTTGGGTGGTTTTTCCACCACATATATTTTGTTCTTCCTTTGTCGGGGGTAAACATCTTTTATATTTATCTCGTTCGCAAATGAATTGTTCTTTTCTAGCAACATAATATGGATGATTTCTAGAACTTTTTATTCTAAAGGGTAAGGAAGAAACTTCTAAACTTATACTATAATTTGTTTTTCTATTGAATAATGCGGTTACAGCGCGAATATTTCCCTTACCTGATATTACTTTATCTCCTACTTCTATAGCCTCAATCGGTAGATGCCTACCATCTGCCATATTTACTGGTGTTCCTTCCGCAAAACACCCCCAAAATTCGCCAGCACCCAAAGCTAAAACCCATAATTTAGTAAATCCTTCTCTTATTTTTAATTCGTTCGATATATAGTGTGACATCTCCTCTGAAGTTTCTTTAACTATCTCATGAGAAGCTATTTTAATTATGGATTCATCTCTAAACCAAACACTATCGGAAATAATTGTTTTGTCTAACATTTATGATTTAATTGACCTTGAAATTTCGAACCAATTATTTAATTCTGAATTATACATTAATTCTAAAGTATCCCCGACACTTAAAATACAATCATTTCTTCCAGTTAAATATAACCCAGAATCAGGTAACTGTGCAAAATCTTGAAATTTTACTGTATTAACAGAATGTAAACCTATGATTAAAACTCTTTGCCATGCTTGAGCCGGTAAGATAGTAGGGGTAGAAGTTAATATTACAGGTCCCTCATTCCCACTAACAAGCATTATGGACTTTGTTATTTCTAAAGGGTCACCCGCTGATAACACTATAGTGTCTACTGTATATGCTACATTTTTATCAATTGTGTAAACATCTTCAGAAGAAACTAATACCTTATCCGTATTTAATGCTAACTTACCAGTTTCATCCACACTAAAATAAACGTCATTTAAATTTATTAATCCTGGTCTAAGTTTCATTACTAAACATCCATGTAATACTTTTTAAATCTTTGGGATTTAATTTCTTTTCACCAAAATCATTACTTGTTAATTTAGGAACTTCTAAATCATATTCTTTTTCTAACATTTCACCTAATTTAGATAAAAATTCATCAGTTTTTTCTAAAGGAACATTATACATTCTTTTATCTTTTTCATCTGGTGCCCCATATTCTTTTAAAAGAATATCTCTAATTTTATTAAAAGCAGAAACTTTATCTTCAACTTCATTTAAAAATATAGCTACTTCTAAAGCTAATTTGGGTTCCACAGACAACAATTCTATTACTTTTTCTAGTGATTTATGACCTTCTACCAATTGTTTTAATTTAATATTCATTATTTTTATGTGTCAAATAATTCAAATCTACCACCAGCCAAAACACCTTTGCCATTAGGAGCGAAAATCTCTAAATAAGATGAACCACTCCATAATTCCCCATCAAAATTATGATCAACTTCAATACGAATATCTGTAGCTACTCCTGTAACTCTTATAGTTGGTGGAGTTCCATAAAGTATAGTATCTGTCACTGCAGTTATTACTGGATCAGCATTACTTATATGAAAAGTCCATTCTCCAAATCTAGCACCCAATACATTAGAAGTTTCCGAACACCCAAATAACCAAACCCTGATAAATCCTATTGAATAAATATTTAATTTATTACATTCCATTCTCTTTATTAATGTATCGGGAGTATGAGGAATATAACTTAGCCGTTTCTGTTGAAAATAATAAAAATCTGTGTTATCATCTGCCCCAGAAAGTCTGTAATCCCCATATAAATCAAATCTCGCACGAGAAGTAGCGTTTTGCCATCTCTCCTTTACTACCATACCCTTTCTATTAAATTCTAAATTTGTTATAGTATCACTTTCTAATAATAATATTGGTTCGGAAAATTCTTTCTTAAATACAAAACTAGCGTTCCTCCCAGTTATTCCCGCACCATAACTAAATTTCAAAGTATTAGAATAACTTTCCCCAGACACTAGGTCTATTTCATTGTTTCCTACGCCAGCTAATAAATTAAGGATAGAATCACCGGCAGGTGCCACCATATATACCGTAGAAGAATTAAGCCCAATTATTGACGTAATTTCTTCTGAATATAATACTAGTCTTGAAAACCATCCACCCGACCCGAAACATTCAAATGAAAAACCACCTTTATTATCTGCCGCGTCCCTAAAAGCTTGAATTCTAGTTATTTCGTGATAATTTCCTCCACCACCTATAGCAAAAGTTACCCCACTTCCACCAGCAATAGAAGCAATTCCTATACCAGAATTAGCTTCTAAAACCAATGAATAACTAGTAGCTAAATTAGCGCATGACCCCTTTATTTGCAATTTACCAGTTATATTGTCGGTTCCTATTCCTACATTTCCTTCAGGGGTTATTGTTAAAGATTTCGCCCAAAGTGGGGGAACATAAGATAGAACATGAAAATTATACTTACTACTATCTGTTAAATCTCTTAAGATACCTATCCTATGTTTTCCCTCTAAAGTCGTTTCACCTACTTTGAATACTACTGTCTGACCCGCCCCAGCAAATGGAGGAGTATTAAATTTTAAATTAACTTCTAATACATCAGTTATACCCGTCCCAATAGCATCATATTCTGTCAATTGACACAAAATATCCCCTGATGGAATAGCCCCAATAGATACTACACCATCCAAAAAATAAATGTCAGGACCTGATAGAGACCAAGGTTGTTCAGCTACCGCTGTTGCCGTTATTCTTCCCTCAGAATCTACCACTAACCCAGTACCTATCAGGTCTGACGTATCAATAAATCGACGGGTTAATTGTGACATTTATTATGGTAACCTTGCTCCCGTTTCATCTAACGCTTCCTGAACTGTAGTCGGTGTTGTGAGCCAATCACCAGGAACAGTTGGGGTAAATGGGATTAAATCAGGGTGTATTTCTCTATTAAGAGCGAAAGAATGATACCCTGTTCCATATGCTGTCAAATCAAAATCTCCGGAATTTAATAATGCTTGAACTATTGTATTATCAATTAAATAATCCGGAATAGAAAAAGTCCCACCATTAACAACACTAAATACTCTATGTTGTTCTTTAATAGTTAAACTCTTCTGCCAACCACCAACTAACCTAGTCACACCAGAAATATTCGTCAAAATCATTGGTTTCTCCTTTTATAATTCATCTGTTACTTCACTACTAAATGCGTTCACATTAGCTCTCAATGTCACTAAAGCCGAAAGAATCTTTGCTTTATTTTCACTAGTCCACGCATTTGCTTTATCTTCTGCATCATCATCAGCATTTCCATCAAATTGCTGTATTACTGGAAAACCTGTTCTTATTTTCTTTTCTTTACTAGCTAAAGTAAATATTGGGGGTCCAGTAAAACTCCCCCCTATATCAATTATTGGTTCTCCATACTCAGTCATTAAATCCAAATCTGCTTGAGAAACAGATTCAGCAGTTAAAATGACTGTATAAATATTATTTGCTAAACTCTTAGTTACTTTTAATACATATGCCATATTTATTTTCCTTGGAGTTTTAATCCTCTAGCTTCTCTATATTTAGACTCTAACTCTACTAACGTTCTTAATGTCATAGTGTTTATTAAATCATATGCTGTTGATTCCCTTAAAAAACTAACAACTGCATTTTTATCTAACGCTATTGACGGTGCCATTTTCACTAATGTCTCATAATGAGAAACAATTCTTTTAGGGTCTCTTTTCTTCAAAATATAATCTTCTTTTATAACTGCTATTATAAATGTTTTTTGTTGATTGGATAATTTTCTACTCTTGTCCAATAAGCTAGCGATAGCTAATCTAACATCACTATAAATCCCTTTACCAATCCCTGTCCCCAAACCTTCCATCATTTTCTCAACACCCTGAGTTAGCATTTCCCCAATTGGAAAACTAGCTTTTTTTATAAATTCTTCTACAAAACCATCTATAAAACTTTGTTCTTCATTATAATTCATCTTATAACCTTATCTAAAGATACTTTTAATTGTTTCTTCCAATTTTGAACCCCAAGATCGGCTTCTTTATATAAAAAATTACAAGCTAAAGACAAATCTAAATAATTCGATGCTTGTTTTAATAAAACTACATTCTCATCAGCTGAATTATAAAACTCTTTGGAAATATTTTTTAACGGGGTTCTATAATTAGTATTTGCTTGTTTTTCTAAAATATCTATCAATGGTAAAATCTCATCTCCCAAAGTTCTTCTAGCGTTTTTTTCAAACTCAAAAAAAGGATAAGAAGTAATTTTATTCAAATTATCCGCAATTTTTTCAAGGCAATTTAATGCTTTATTTTTATTAATTTCCACTTCTATTCTGGAATCTTCTGCTATTTTACTTAATTGTTCTATTTTTCCCAATACTTGCTTCATCAATCCAGCTGGATCTCTGGAATATTCTTTAAGAGATAATGAACCTTCTTTTTGTATATCTTTCTCCGACAAAAAAGTGTAATCTTTTTCATCCATTTCATATGGATTACCTTCCAATTCCTGTTTAACTTTATCCACTGTATTCTCTTGTAATTCTGTATTTAGTTTATCCTTTATAACTTTCGGATCCGCTAAATCAAATTCTTTTTCTTTTGGTTCACCACGTTTATATTGCTTTAACATTAATAAAGTATTAGTCCATTCTACAACACGATTTACTTTTTCTTGATTTAAATTATTTTCCTTCGCTGCTTTAGCTATTTCTATATTAATATCGTTCCCTGATTGAACCTCACTAACAACTTTTTTCACAATGTCTATCAATTCATACATAAGTTTATCAGACGACATTACAATCTCCTAATACTTTTTTACTATCCTGTTTTATTTTTGTCAACTGAATTATCAGTACCTGTCTTCAAATTATCTGGTTTTTTTATAATTATTATGTTTTTTATATCAAGAGGATTATCACCTTCGCCCCCAACGGATCCTATAAGTTTTTTAATTATTTTTTCTTCTGAATCTATATTATTAATTCCTGCTCTATCCTCTCTTCTAAAATTTATCTCCGACATTAATTTAGCCCAACGAAGTAATTCTCCACTCTTCAAAGAACCAGTCTCGGATATTAATATCTCATTTAATTTAGCATACACATCCACTACCAATCTATTATTAACATCTTCTATTGATGGAACATTTTCAGTATGATATCTTTTTGGTCCACCATAAGAAGATAAAAATGCTTTGTATCCATTTTTAGCAGAAAAAACTTTAAGAGATCTTTGACTCAAAGTTGGATCTTGATAAGCTATCGTTGTTAAAATTAATGGGGCGTTAACACCTTCTAAATCAAAAAATATTTTTAAATATAAATCTACAGTATTAGGGTCTTGATGAGTTTCTGCTGCTATTATATGTAATGGTGCTAATCCCAACCTCAAACATTGTATAGGAACAGCAACCGGAGAAGCAGCCAACTGCCATACCTGAGATAACTCAAGATCAGTATCTATTCCCCCTTTTTCAATAGCGCCCAAAACTCTATTTACTATAAGATCCCCAGTATTAAAGTTCTTTTCTTCAATTGCAATTTTTCTCCAATTAGGCGCATGAAATGGGGATATTTTAATTGCTTCTTCCACCATAACTATTAAGACAAACTCGCTACAGTTCTCCCTTTAGATTTTATTTTATGCACTAATTTACCTAAAGATTTAAATAAATTTCTCAAATTATCCTCTGTTTCCGCTAATTCATCTATCGTATATTGATCCTTAAATTTATCAAATTTCCACCAATATAAGAAAAGAATTCTACCTAATTTATCTAAAGCATTTTCCAAATCAGGTAAATAATATTGAACTAAATCACTAACATCTTCTATTTGAGACATCGACATTAATGCACCAGCATCGAAAATTTCGGTACTGCCTGTCATAGCTGCTTGTATAGCTTTTTGTACATCTAAATTATAATCTTCCGGAACTCCAGCAGTTTCATAAGACAAGGTACTATCCCCAGGTCTAACCTGATAACCATCTCTTGATCCTATAGGTGGTACTTGTTGATATTGTTCCAACCCAAATTCTTCTGTAGGACCATAAGATGAGGGAATTTGTGAGGGATTAGGTATAGCTGGAATTGGTACTGGTCCATATTGTGCCGCATGTTTAACAAACACAGAGGCGGTTTTGTCTGATTGCGCTTTAGATAAAATATTTACTGCATCATTTCCTGAAACTCCATGTATCAAACATAAATTTTCTAATACAGATTTCTTATCTAAACCACTAACAGAATGACCTAAAGTGGCAATAGTATATCTATCAGCCCCTTCGTTAATTACATTAAGTTTATTAACACCAGAATCTTCCAAAGCCGCCCTTAAAGATGCCGAATTTCCAAATCTTATACTATCGTTGTGAGAATAAGTTACAGGGAATAATTTACAATCTTTAGTTACAGTTACTAAACCACTTTGATTACTGAATCCAGGACCTAATTTATTTGAAACCATTATTGTTATTGGTCTAAAATCAACCATAGCAACATATCTAACTAAACCTTCCTTATCTCTATGTATTTCTTTTATTCTAAAAGGTGAAGACATTTCTATTCGACCTGGTCTAGGAATTAAAATACAATACTCTTTACCAGGTTTACCATCCAACACTCGTAAACTAGTACTTTGAATTTTTGAAATTATTTCATCTTTTTTAGGATGAATCTGTGCAAATATTTTACTAGGATCAGAAAAACTGAATATCCCTGATTCTAAATCAATAATTAAAGCATTCTTGTGTTTTTTTCTACCTAACATATAATCAAACCCATAAGATTCTTGCCTCGGGTTTAAATCTTTGAACGCAGGACAAATAGCTAACTTTCTTAATTCTCCCTGAGAATCAATAACATTATAAATACTATTCTCATTTGGTGTAGTATATGTGCTGAATTGTTGTACGTCATAAACTTGGCTATGTGCCGGTCTTCCATCTTGTACAGCAAAACCTTTCTCAATTAGTGTTCTAGCTGCTTTATCTTCATTTATCGCACTAATTTCTTCTTGTGAATTTGCTGATTTAACAAATATTTGAACTTTACCTTTTTCCTCTTCTTTTAGTTTCCTAGTTAATCTTCTTTCTAACTCGTCAGGACCCGGAGAAACACATGCTTCTTTTATTAATTCCCAATCACTATACTCATATACTGCTTGCATTAAAGCTTTATGATTTACCATAGATTTTATAAAAGCTGTTTTCACAAAACCAGGGGAACGTTCTAATATCTTTGGTAAAATACTTTTTTTCTCAAGAGAAGAATACTTAGCCCATTTCTCCAGAATATCCATCATAGAATTGTAATCACCACCAGTTTTACCTTCATAACTTCCTGAAACAGTCATTCCTGTTCTTGGGGGGGTAGAAAATATTTCTAGATTCGGTCTAGAGACATGTTCTGGATCTTTTACAGGTAGACCCAATGAAGCCATTTCAGGTTTTAATAATAAATCTATCCATCGTTCTGTTAAAGGCATAAACTTATCAGTTGTTTTTTTATAAATCAATTCAATAGGTTTTAATTTACCAGAAATCCAAAAAACAGGGATATAGTAGAATTCCCCATTGATTTTTAATGCGAACATTGCAAATGCTTTAGTAAAAACCTCATTATGGTCTAATAATTGGAAACCAATAATGTTGTGCATTAATTTTGGTGCTTTCTCCTGTAAAGCAGCGTATGCAATCTCCGCAAAAGAAGATTCAAATTGACTGTCCATAATTTATACCTTTAAATAATCCTATAAATTCTACAATAAAATTTTACAAAATACAATTAATATTCACCCCGTTTTCCAGTCTCACCAAATTCTTCTGCAAATACGACACCCGGTATAAAATTTGTACCGTGTATATTACTTCTTTCTCCTCGTGAAACGGCTTCCGAAATTCCTTCCTTAAGATGTTTTGAACCCAAACGTGCTAACCAATCAGGGTCATGCATAGCAACATCATCAACCCTCCGCATAATTGGTTGAAATGGGGGTTCTTCATCTGTTACATCTATCTTACTTATTTTTGCTTCTTTAAAATCTTCTATTACTTTAGAGTCTATTTTTGTTCCCACCATGTGATGTAACACTGGTTTAGTTAAATATTTTCCAATTGCGTTTATTAAATCAATTAATTGACTCTTTGGTTTCCACGATTTACTTAAACTAGAATAAGAAACTATATCTCCAGGTAAATGTTCATCTAAATTAATTTTATCTCCGTACACTTCAGCATTATTTAAGATACCTCTTGCTACTGTCTCAAAATGCCTATCATTTATATTAGCCCCATATGCATCTTGCATTAATTCTTTAAACTTAGATGCCCAATATTTTCTTCCTTCTCCTACTCCTCTTAACCTAACCAATTCTTTGGGATTTGTCAAACCACTACATAGTTTTTGACCTTTATATACTTTTTGATTTTTTTTTACTAATACTTCTGCATCTTTTGGGGCATAATGTTCCTCTCCCTCATCTATATAAATATAGTGACCCCCTTGAGGAGCTATAACAATACTTGTTATTGTTCCTTCTTTTTCAGCTAAAACAGAACTACCAACAAATCTTTTAGGAACATCCGTCATTAAAGATAACGTAGATAAATCAGCTTGTTTACTCCTTTGTGCACCAGATGAAGCAACGTGTTTCACATTTAAAGCCCCTTGAGCGACAGGTTCAGCTATAGTAGTAGAAGAGGTTACACCTATATTTCTACCTATTTCTGGTAATTTCATAGTTTCTATTTCTCCTCTACACATCGCACATACCCCATCATCGGACTCACAAGTCATAGGTGAGCGAACCATTATTTTTATAATATTTCTTTTTCTTAAATTACTTAAAACACTTGCAGTAATTTTAATATTTCTCCCAAATTGCCCTTCCTGCCTTGCTAGATAAGCCCCTAATAAATTTTGAATACTATCTTGATCAATACTTTTCATAATTCCATTTGTAGTACCACAATCTTTTTCTGTTATAATAACTCCTGTCATAGGGGAAGTTAACTTTTTACCAAATGCCCCACCAGCTTGAGTTGCAATTTTTGATGCTAAAACACCTCTTCTTGTACCATAACTAGCTGCCCAATATTCTCCTGAATCCATACCATCAGCATAACTATTTTCAATAGGAACAGGGATAGGTTTATTTTCAAAATCAGTAAATATCATTGGTGATCCTACTATAGAATTAGCCTGTACTGGATTACCCCTAGATTTTGTTACTACCATCTCTATTAAACCTGACCCTTTTTTTATTCCACTCTCCATAACAGATTTAGTCATAGTTTCTTGAGCGTTAGTTAAAATCTTTACAAAATTATTTTCTTCTTCTCCTTTTTTAGAATTTTTTAAAATAGCAGATATTTTAGACCTTACATTCCTCAATATTTCTTTTTTATCAGGTGGCGGTTCTAGATCTTTTAGAGTAACAGTATGTCCACTCTCAAAACTAGTTGTATCTCCTAATTTTTTTATAGTATGCACTGAATGTGCATATGCCCCAGGGTAATTCTTTGCCAAATCCGTTAAAATAGGAGATATATTACGACCATCTATCTGTCTAGAATAATCTCTCATGGGTTTCGGTAAAGCATCATTAAATAAAACCAAACCTATAGTGGTTTTCATTATAAACCCGCCATAACCCCCTCTGGCACTCCACCATAAACATCAGAAGGCCTCCCCCACATACGTCTTGCCCTGTTTTGAGCTATTGTAGACCTAAATCCAGGATTTAATTTTATTGATAATTTTTCTGTTGCCGTTGGAATCCCTAAAAAATTACCTCTTTGAGGAGGACCAATCTCTTCCGTCATAGCTTGCTTAACTAATTCCGTCTCAATAAAATTTGTCATCTTAGCTATATCTTTATTTAAAGATGCTTGTGCTTGCATACCAGGAGGTTCCTGATTTGACATCCCCATCATAGCTGCAGTTACTGGATCTGATTGCATATTCGGTTGAGGGGCTACAGGCGAAGGCGCACCTTGTCTGCCCTTTATAGCTTCATCGGGATTAATTCCTAACTCCGCTAATTTTTGTCTTAATTTTGATACTTCATCTTTCAATTGAATTATTTGTATAAATAATTCGTCTTTACCCACACTAGTTTTGGCAGTAGTTTGTTCCGGTGGCATTCCACCACCACCCATCATTTCCGGTGGCATTCCACCACCACCCATCATTTCCGGTGGCATTCCACCACCACCCATCATTTCCGGTGGCATTCCACCTTGAGGCATTCCACCATATTGTGATGGTGGTACATAACCCATTTTAGTTAATAAATATTCTGCATGCGCTTTAATGTTCATTTTTTTTACCTTTATCTACTATTATTACACAAAAATTCTACTAATTCAATTTAAATTTTGTATTTCTATTGATGTATTTAAATCAATTTCTTTTCTATTATATGCTAATAATGCTTCTTTTTTATCCTTAAATTTTTTCTTGGGAATCCCAATAGATAATTTTGTGGCTCTAGCTATACCTAAAATTGCTTCTTGTTCAGGAACCCAATAAGCCTTATGTTGCCTAGCTTCAAATAAATTCACACTCGGTAATAATTTTTCATTAGCTTCCTGTACCGCTTCATCACTTATTGGGACGTGGATATTCATAGCATCCCCATCATGATCAGCATTAAACCCTTTCTCTATTAAAGGAGGCAAACTCAATACCCGCTCATTTGTTATTTGGGGTTTCAATGCCATTATATTGTATTTGTGTAGAGATGGAGCTCTATTTACTAATATTGGTCGTTCATCCATCGCTTTCAACAAAAACACTTTAGCCTTCTCATCTTTCTTGTCTAGTAACTCACCGGCTTCCAATTTAGTGTATCCTGCTTCAACCATCTTTTTAATGACAAATGGCGCATACATTCCCCATGCTATCTCTTCCGGCAAACCAGCTTGGTCTATACCTAATTTCGGATCTGGTATAATTACAGCCCTCCCAGAGAAATCTTGTGTTTTTCTCAATATTTTTCTTTGAAACATTCCAAATTTTGGACTATCACCTATAATTTGTTTCAAATGTCCCTTAATATTTTTTATTTTTAACTTTAGAGTTATCGATCCCGATAACCCATATACGGCTTTTACAGAATCATAAGTACTACCTCGAATTCCCTGCACATCTTCATCTTCATTTGGTAAATGTTTCATCAAACTTTTTGCTTTATCATTTGAAAGAATTACATCTCTATACAAATGATTTGCATCTGCTACTAACATAACGCCCGTAGTAGAAGGTTGAACAGGTCTATATGTTGGTGGTATCACTGGAACCTTCTTCAACATCAACTCTTCTGGTTTCGTATTAGTGTTTTTTAATCCTTGTAAAACCCTTAATCTCTTTATAGCATTATCTCTTTCAGTTTTCCTTCCATTTAATATCTTTCTCTTTTCATTTTCAATTTCTACATTTACATTAATTTTTTGTAATAATTTTTTTATTCCTTCTCCGCCTTTAACTCCATTGAATTCTTCTTTACCAATTAATACATTTCTAAATTTTACTTCGGATATATTCCCTAATAAAATACGTATTTGTTTTTCCATTATTGGATTTGGTAATGGTTCATATAATTCTACATGTGACCAATTTTCCCCTTTAAGACCACCTGTAATTGATTCATCCATAATACCACCACGTTCCGGTCTCAAATCAGCTCTTATCATTTTATCATTTGAAATAACCCCAGAAGATAATGCGGTTATATCTTTGTCAGTCATTGGTAATGCTTGCAAAAAATCCCCTTCTCTTTTAACATTAACACCAGAAGCTTGCAATGAAGATAAAAATTTCTTAGTCATAAAAGATTGTCTTGCCGGAGGTAATGGGAGACCACTTCTTACGGCTTCCCATTGTTCGTCATTCTTTTCTGATTTCCTAGCATAAACATCTTTAATAACCTTTCTGGCATTATGTGCTATTAAAGAATTTAACTCATATTGACCTATTGCTTTACCTTTAATTGGAGACATTTCACTAGAGTAATTTTCGGTTGATCTATAAGAAATACTTTTTTCAGCTGTACTAGCCGGTTTTAATATATATTGATAACCTGTTTCTATATTTCCTATAGTTTTACCTGTTAATGGATCTTCTATTTCCTCAGTGTCAGATAAACTATACTTTTTTAATTTATCTTTAACATATTCCAAACTATTTTTAATACCAAAATTATCTATATATTGGGGTTCGCCTGTCTTCTTGGCAATCTTTCCCATAGCAGTTTCGAATAATTGAGATGGATTAGTTCTTGTGACTATACCTTGAGGATTTAATAAAACTTGTAAAGGTTCTCCACTTGCTTTATTTCTAGGCATGTGATCATCAGGTAAAATTTTAGCTATAACACCTTTATTACCATGTCTACCTGTAACTTTATCTCCAACTATAGCTTTTTCATAAACACGGACAACTACTTTATAATGCCTTGCTGCTTTATTAATGTCAATTACTTCCCCCTCACCATGGTGTTCCCATTCTTCAGTTACATTTATAAAGGTAAATTTTAAAGACTTGTGCAACATACCCAAACTCAAATCAGTTGCAGTAGGTAATCTTTTTTCCATAACTAAAATTACGGGATCTCCAAATTTTATTTTTGCCCCCTTCTTTGCTACTCCATCTTGGTCTAAATTTACCAATTGTGTTTGACTATATAAATTAGGAAAGTAAGAAACAAAATTTTCTTTTCCAACTTTTAATAATTCAGACAATTCTATTTCTACTTGATAAGTATGTTCACTACTTAAAGCTTCTGCGGCAGATTCTGAAACAACAACACCATCCTCAAAATTATATCCTTTATAAGATAAATACCCAACATTTAAATTTTTCCCATATGCTAAAACACCTTTTTCATCAGTAAAATTTGAACGGGCTACAACTTGACCTTTTTTTATTTTATCCCCTTTTTTTACTATTGGTTCCTGATTTATTCCTGTCTTTCTGTTATACGGAAAATTTTTATACAACTCAACTTTATGAACCCCCCCCGATTGATCTTTTATTGAAATTATATTTTCTGTTATCTGTGTTATGACTCCATCTGTAGGAGAAATGGCAGCAGAAGTCTCTTTACCAAATCTCTGATCAAAAGATTGACCAGTAGATTTATCCCAACTTTGAACTAATGGAGCTTCCGGATTTTTTAATGGTAAAGCCGCAGGTATCATCCTAGCAGATAATAAAGCTCTATTTCCAGAAGTTGAATGTAAAAACGGGGTTAAATTTGTGGTAGCAGTAAACATATTACTCGACGCAGGTAACATATACTTCACTTTATCAGCCGAAACAGCAATGACTTTTTTATTTTTCATTGCTTTTACAAATCCTTTTAATTCTTGTCCTGGAAAAGCAATAATAGAATTTATGGCTTCTTCGGGGCTTATCAACTTCTTTTTTCCATCTCTAGTCAATACTTCCGTTAATAAATTCTTATCAAGTCCTTTTCTAACTCCCATCCCTAAAGTTAAAACTATACCGGATTTTTCTGATTCGGGTGTTCTAATTGGGTCCACAAACCCAAAATGCGAAGAATGTAAATTTCTCAAAGATTCAGGTACAGATTCTAATCCTAACCCACCCTCACCCAAAGGAGTAATCTTCAACCCGGATTCTAAAATTTCCATTGGATTTAATTGTTCTGTTGCCGCTGGTAACGCAGACCTTTTTACAAACCCCTCAAATGAAGGAGTATAATAACCCTCTACTACTTTTGATAAATTTTTACTTGTGTCAGATTTCCACCCTAATTTTCTAGATAAACTTCCGGCATCTTTATCTATTCTTTCGGGTAAAAAATCCTCTACACCCAATATTTCTCTATGTTCTAAAGAATCTCTATCGCTTGTACTTTCATCTCCCCTAGAGATTTTTATTAATTTTTTAGTTATGAGTAGTAGAAGATTTGGGTTTATAGTCCTGGCAGAAACTCCAATAGTTCCCCGATTAACTTTAGCGTCCATACTAGCTTTATTATAAACTTTAACAATCTGTGCCACTTTTTCCTTATTGTCTATATTGCTAGGTTTCTTTCCAAATAAAGAAACATATAACTGATCTAGATAACTTGCAGAATCATATTTTTTATTTCTTGTTAATAATTCTTTACCCCAGGCTTTCTCTAACTCCTGATCAGAAAACAACATAAATTTAAAAATGGGATATACGGGGATTTTAGCTTGGGCTATCACAAATCTAAATATACCTGTTTGAGGTTCTAATAATATTCTAAAACTTCTACCGGTACCCGCTTGAATATTTAAATGTGCTTCCAATTCTTCATTTTCTTTTACTCTAGTATAAACTCCTGGTTTTAATCTAAATTGATTTCCAATTGCGTATTCATTACCACTATTTATAAAGGTTCCTCTTTCGGTATAAAAAGGAACAGAGGCTAATCTCATAGTCTTCTTTTCTATTATTTTTCCAGATTCTTTATCGTGTAAATTTATTGTACCAGTAACCGGCACACCTAAGCTTCTATTCCCTAAAATAGCATTCTTTTGTTGTTCTTTAGAAAAACCTTTTGGGTTCACTTTTACTCCAGAAAAAGTCACAAAAGTATTTTTATTTTGGATTACTTTATTATTGAAAGAATCCTCAATATTTTTATGCATCTTTTCTCTTATTACTGCATAATCATTAAATTTATGCGGTTTATCCATTATTGATATCCTAAAGTTTCATACTGACCAGTAGTGGTCATATTCTGAGGAGGAACTACTTGACTAGCCATCCCACCTCTTTCGGCGGGAGTCATAGTAACTGTAGGTTCTTTATTACCCCCAAACATTCCCCCTAATACATCCATCCCACCCTTAAAAGCTAAAGTAGGAAATAAAATATTTCTCCCAAAGGATTTAACTCCAGCCCACCCCAATTGTCCACCTGTCATTCCCGCTGCTTTTCCGCCCGCAGTTGATAATTCTTTAGCTATCGTTCCCCTCACACCTGTAGAACCTAATTTAGACGCTAACCATGATAATCCTCTATTAACAAAAGGACCAATCACTGCTTCTTTATTTAAATGATTTACAACAACTTTTTTAGAGGATTGAGGTAATCTATCCAACTCATCGAAGAAACCCTCTAAAAACGAGGTTTTATCTTCACTTAACGAAGCTATTTTTTCTATATAATCTATATTTCTCACAATTCCTCAACCCACTCAATAGCTATTCTATATCCACCATCTCTAGTAAAAAAAGTCTCTCTATATAATAAATGATACTTCAAATCATTAGTACACTTGTCCATAGTCTCTTCATATTCTATCCGACTTTCTTCTCTATCTATATCAAATAAACGCACATGAGTAGTTAATTTTAATTCTTTTGTTTCATTATCTTGAACCAACATAGACTGTGCTTGTTCAGGACTTATTAATCTATTTGCTAAAGCTACTCTTGTTTTAGCATCCAATTCAAACGGAGAATTTTCTATTGTCTTCATATATTTCCTTTTGACGATGTAACAAATCCACCATATTTATAAGCTAACCGTTTTCTATATCCTTCTTTTTTCTTTTGGACATTCTCCCAATTTGGACCATAAATTTCTTGTAATTTTTCTAAAGCTTCTGGGTTTTCATTCAAGAATTGACTAACCCGTTCCTTTTCTTGCATTATATCTTTTGGTTCTGCAATATATTTATTTATTGGGTGACTTATTACTCTGCTAGCTAAATCCCATAATACCAAACTCGGTATCAACGAAGCTTGACCGCCTATTGCAGATCCCGCTACCCAACCAGGTATCTCACCAGCAGCTCTATAGGGGTCTCCTGGTTTATCGGGGGAAATAATCCCAGGAGCATTAAATAATGTTGGTACAACAAATGGTCCACCAAATTGTTTTAATCTATTCTTCGCACCAGGACCTCTATACTTAAATTGCTCATATATGCCTGACTTCAATGTTGGTATCATAGTTCTTGGATTTAATAAATTCACAGCTGTTCGTCCAATACTAGTGGCTTGTTCAGGACGAAATTCATGCAATCCCCCACTTAAAGGAGTACGTACAGGAGTAGCTATTTCACGATAAATATCCTGAGGTAAAAATCCACCAGCGGTCCCAACAGTTTTCTCGGAAAGAATTTTCATAGCAGGAGAATCTGGGGTTAATTCTTTCCCAGTTATAGACTGATATTGCTGTTTTACTCTGTCACTGGCTTTACTCACATCAATACCCGCTTCTTTAAATGTCTTAGCTGTATTAGTTACTGGATCCCAAAGTGGATGGTTAAAGGGTTTACCTACTTTAACTCTTTCATATCTGGGCGTAGTTATTACTTGTGCTTTCAAAAGATTTTTTATACCTATACCAAACCTTCTCGCCCCCACCCCAATAACACTAGGAACGGTGTGAGATAAAAATGAAGAAACCGATGCCTTCTTTAACAAATATCTTTTTAATTCATCCATTTAAATCACTATAAATTTATCTGAATAATCCCAAGGGTCTAAAACACGCAATAATCTATTAGGTGGAGACTTAGTGCTATCATATCTCTCGTGTTGTTCTGAAATAGTAAAAACCTTCCATAATAATTCATAATCGTAATACTCTCTACCGGAAGATACAGACCTAACTTTTTCACCAGTAAAAGGGGGTTTAAAGTTTCCTAAAGAAAACAAAGGCCATTGACCAGGAAACCCATTAAACCCTACAAATCCTACAGTAAAAAACTCCACTAAATTCTGTGGTGGTTCATATAATTTAGGATAATCTATCGTCATTTTTTTCTAACAAAGTTCTATTTGTTGTTGTTAAATCAAACTTCACTAATTCAGTTACACCATCCTCATCATAAATAACAAGAGTTTTTCCATCAGGTAATAATTCCATAGAATTAGTAATCATTCCTTTAAGCATTATCCATGCAGTTCTAATCATAAAACCAGCACTACCGTAAGTTTGCCCTTCTATTCCCCCTGGTTTTAATAAAGTAGTATCCCACACACTAGAGCTCAAAGACCCAACACTAGGATAAACTACAGGTAATAATAAAGGTACGACAGGCAATGCAAACCCCTCTAATGTCGTAAAAGACGTTATCTTTATTGAAAATTCTGTTCCAAATAAAGTAGGTAAATTATTATAGACCAATAAACTGGTTCGTTCTATCTCATCACCTTCATCCGTTGTAGCCTCTATTAATAAATCTACTTGTTCTGAAGTAAACCCATAATCAGAATATAGATATGCAGATATTCCTATCAGCGATGCCTCCCAAGAATTTAATTGTAATACGTTAGTGGGTTTCGAGAAATCTATGGATACCATAACTTGTGGATTAAATGCAAATGTTACGGTAGCATCACCATCAGCAAATTCTTCCGGTTTATTGAGACCATGACAGACACCCATTGACAATATTCTTACATCTTCTTGTCCTGTAAGCGGCGCTTCCACAGAAAACGAAGAAATAAACCCATTGTCCCCAAAAAAAACTCCTAAACCTTCGTCTATCTCATCACATCCAATTATTTTAGTTGGTGTTTCTTTTTCATCTAAAGTCCAACCTAATAAAGAAGAATACGAACCAGGTCTTAAATAAATACCTCCTGGGCCATAATCCAAAACCAAGTACCTCTCTATATTTTCTTCAGAAAAAAGATCCACACCGATACAAACAATAGTATTACTACCAAACCCATCTGGAATAGATACTTGCCAGACTACATCCCACACAGTATCATTCTTAGTAAGAGTAAATCCAATAAATCTATTGGCATCTACCGGATCAATCAAAATTAATTTATACTGTGTAAAATTACTTACACTATGCATATCATCAATAGCAACCCAAATCTTACCGCCGGTTGACAAACTGTCTAAAACTTGTGTTATACCAATTTCTACTCTTTCACCAGCTGCCACAGCCAAATTCAAACTTTTCAATACTGAATTATATACCCATCCACTGGTAATAGTTGTATTTAAAAAAGACAATCTTTGTGCATCCGGATCATATCCGGGACGCCAATTATAATCAATATCTTCAAAATCTATTTTAGAATCAGCGTAAATTTTTTCTTTGGGTGCCCAAATTTCAAATAATTCAGGGGTGACTATCCTACCAATATGTTCTCTGACAAAATAATCCTTTTGAAAAAACGTAACTCCATGAGTCTTTAGAACATCTTCTAAAGTACTTTCAGGAGTTATTTTTACAAACACTTCTTCGTCAGCAGAAGAACTTGTATATGCTAATTGCCTGGTACTATAACTCATATCTACTCCATTATATATTTTCTAATTTTCTCTTAAATCCTGGCATCGTCAACGCACCAACACCGTGAGCTAATCCTTCTTCAGCCCCCCAATCTACCAATGGTTTTGCTGTTTTATACCCATAAGTAAGCAGTGCTTTACGAGCTCTTTTCTTTTCTTCTGGTAAAAATCCACCTAATCCTTTTTCTCCTTGTTTACTAGCCAAATATTCTTCTCTAAGTTTTGGTAAACCAGACAAAACTGCCATACCATGCCCCATACCTTGCATAGTCGGGTCACTGGTAGACCTTGCGGCATAAGTAAATACTCTCGGACCTAATTCCCCAATTATTTCCCTCATTCTCTGTTTTATCGGATTTATTTCCCTCTCTTTAGCGTGACCCAATTCATGTGCTACAGTAAATCTAGTGGGGTTTATTGCTCCTACTCCTTCCGGTACAGAATATATCAATTCCTTTAGTCTGTTTTCCGATTCTTTTCTTTTATGTATTCTGCCGGTATCTCTAAATTTTATAAATTCTTTTCTTATGTCCGCATCTACATCTTCTTTCCTATTTGGATTAAATGAACCTGTAGTACCTAAAACATTCGTATACCAATATTTTTCCGGTACTTTATTTTTGAATTCTAATTTTTTTTGAATTTCTCTTGATAATTTTTTTGCCTTTATTTCATTTAAAACTTCTTCCGGAGAAATATTCATCGCACTTTGGGCTAACTTTTTTTGAATGAAAGGGTGAACATATTGTTCCATTGAAAATTTTGTAGAACCTCTAATTTGAGATTTTATTGCTTCAACATATTGTTCCGCTAATAATTTTTTTTGCTCTTCAGAAATTTTTGGTTTTTCAATTACTCCTGGGAACGAATTTACTCTAATAGCTTGAAGATCTAATTGTTTGGGAGTTAAATGCAAACCCTCTAAATGTTTAATATACTCACTTGCCTCCTCCTCTTCAGTCATAGCAATTTTTTTTAGTAGATATTTTTTAAGCATGTCAGAACTATACATTATTATTTATCCAAGTGCAATCGTTTATAAGCCGGAGCTCTTAAAGCCCCGCTAGAGAACTTTTCTTGCGATTCTACTACCGCAACTCTCCCTAAATATTTATGGGGGTTCTTATACATATCTATTCTTATATTATCTGTAAAACCAGTTCCTACCTTTCCAACTATAGGACCATATCTCTCATGAGAATACTCAAATCCCCCTACTCCAACATTTTCAAATTTACCACCAGCTGGGAAAAACCCCCTTATATAAACATCAAAATCAGGTTTGAACTTACTTTTAATAGGAAGTCCGCCTCCTTTAGGCCAGAACACCATTCCTTCTTTCGTCGGACCATATTTCCCCGCTTTAATCTTACTTATTAATAATTGCTTAGCTTTAGACGTATCTACTGTTTTTGGTACAAAAAATAAACCAGGATATTTACTCTCAACATTTTTTAATATCTCTAGTTTCTTATCATACGATTCATTAGTATAGTCTTTCCCACCGACACTTGCTACATCAAAAATTACAGATTTTAAGGGAATATTTTTACTCCCTTGTGCATGCAATGATTTTGCTATTGAGGAATTCAATAATCCACCAACTCTTGCAGCATCTATGGCTTTCCTATTCTTCTCCGCATAAATCTCCCCCCGAAGAACAATATTACCTAATTCAGGATGCCCTCTAACATCTTCCAATCCTAATAATCTTCTAGTATGATCTATAGTCCCTGTTCTTCCTTCTCTATAAGAAACTACCTTTATAGGTTTATTGGGGGAAATTAAAAAAGTATTATGTGCACCATCTATTTTTGGTTGCATATAATAATTTTCGGACATTAAACTATTAGGGATAGACTTAGGAGATATTTCCTTGTAAGAAGGTTTAGAATCAGGTATACCTTTATTTTTAGAAAGAGAAACATTCTTCAATAACCAAGTATCAGAATTCGTGTTAATTAATAGGTATTCATTATTACCTTTCTTCGTAGTAATCACAAATCTTATTTTTCTAGGATCTGATTCTACGACACCTACTTTCCCTTTTTCCATAACTCTAACTGAACCAGCCCCATAACCTTCTGGTAAGGTACCACTAAAACTCATATATTCGACTGTGTGATCTGGTTGTCTGAATAAAGCAATACTACTTCCTGGTTGGGTGGGAAATAACTTCTTTGTAGCCCAAGATAAAGCTTTACCCTGCAAGGCTATCCTAAAATCATAATGTAACCCAGCTTTCTTCGCTTTATGCTCTTGAATTACATAATCTACTTGTTGGTCTTTAACAACAGGTACAGAAGAAATTCTTTCTTTAGACGGAAGACCTGGGGCGAACATTGCTACTTTTTTAATAAAATAACGGTTCACGTTTACCATAAGCTTTTATATGCCATTCTATAATGTGATAAGATAAACTAGCTCCAGACTGTTCTTCTATTTCCTCATCAGTAATTATAATATAATCAGGATTTTCAGGTTTCTCATAAATATCACTCTCTGGCAATAAAGCCCTTGCATATAGACCTTTTACATCCCTATTCTTAAGTTCTTCAAGAGAACACTCTATATAAACTTCTTTATACTCGTTTTTTAACACTAGATTTTTAACAAATTTTCTACTTGACTCATATGGGGCTATTGCAGCAAGCAATACTATTATCTTATGGTTCGATAATACTTTAGCAATATAACCCAATCTTTTAATATTTTCTATTCTATCTTCTTTTGAAAACCCCAAATCAGAACAAATAGTTTCTCTGTAATCATCACCATCTATAATTTCTACTTTATATTGTAAGCTTTCTAATTTAGATTTTACTATCTTAGCTATAGTGGATTTCCCAGCACCACTTAACCCGGTTAATTGTATTATCATTATATTTTACAATTTGAACTTTGATATCCTAAAATTGTTATGGTTGTATCACTTGCTACTAATCTTTTAAACGCTATCTTTTTTATTGGAATTCTGAATTGTAAAACAATTGTATGAACACCAGTTGTTGAACTAGCTAATCTAAAATCATCATTTCCTGTACCGGTCTCAGCATCTAAATAATCAGCCACTGCTTCACTTACATCCTCCGTCCAATTCACATAACACCCATAAAGACCAATATTGCACATTATTACCTCATTAACAGGAACAGAAAATGTTATTTCCTTTGTGGGTCCAGCACCTACTAATGTAAATCGTTCTGTTTTTTTATATCCTTTAGCAACCATATTTTTAATCCTTATAATTTATTTGGAAGTCCCATACCTCCGACTACAGTATACACTCTTAACTTCTCTACTTCATCTTGATAAATTCCTTGATGAATAATACAATTGGAGCACATTTGAGTTATTGACTGAACCCCATAGTCAATGCTCTCTAAAAGACCTGTTACAGTTTCCATGATCTTTTTTCCGGCAATTGTGACCACAGCAGATATTTTAGCATCAGAATATTTTACATTTTCTGTTAATAACGTCTTGAATAAATTAACTCTTAAAGCTCTAGATATATCTGTATCTTTCTTATATTCTTTAATATTAGTAACCCCCATACTCATAATCCCGGGAGTAGTAATAATATTATAATAATCAGCGGAATCAAAACTAGTATAATTACTAGATACTTTACTTAAAACATTAAAAACATGAAACACCCCAGCTATCGAAGTATTAACCGTAGGCCAAAACAATGCGGGTGTTATACCCCTATAAAGCTTAGTAATCTTAGCATTATCTACTAAAAGTAATGGTGAAAATTCATTCTTCTCGAATCTAGAATAAAGTAAATTTAAATTTTGACGTACTACAGTATCTTTCTCGCCTTCTTTTGGTAAAGCGGCTATCATCCCTATTTTATTATCAGTGCTTTCCACCCCGACAATCTTCTTTAGATATTCAGACGTTATCTCTTTAGCCGGAAACACTCCACCAGCTCCTGTACCTCCACCGCATCCCATGCACAACATTACATGGTCTACTTTGACCCCAAAGATATCTTTTATTTTATCAAATATTTCTTCTTTATTGTTTATTACGGCTTGAGCGCCTAAAGACATATTCTTGCCTGCACCATCTTTACCACCAGTACTAATAAACAATTTATGTTCTGACGGTATATCTAAAGGTTCCAAATCAGCCTTAGAAGTATTCAACGCTAAAATCCTTCTATAACCTAAATCATAGAAAGCCTTTACTATTCTCCCACCAGCTTGCCCGATCCCTAAGAAACCGAAATTTATTGACCCATCGAATAAATCTTCTTTCGGGTCTTCTAATTCCTCTGGTATTTCAAAATCTTCTAATGGTATTTCCGGTATTTGCATTTTTGCTCCTATTCAATATTATTAATCAAAACCACAATCATTTTCTTTCTTATACCCATATTCCGCCATAATTATATAATTATAATTAGAAAACCCTCTACATTCTTTTAAACGTTTAATTGTATAAAAAAACAATTCCGGTCTATTATAAATTGGTAAAATAACGGTATTCATGTTCTAACCTCATTTATATATGAATTTACAGTTTATTCTTTATAATTCCAAAAACCAACTCTCCACAGGCTGATACTCCATATAATTACAATTCTTACATAATGGAATTAATTCTTGTTTCTTTTGTATATGCATTTGTCTGTAACTATTGAATTTCTCACTTTGCCATATTTCCTGAATAGTATTAACCATTATACTACCTAAATTACCCTTACCCTCATAATCAAAGCAACATAAAGCCACATTCCCATTTTGCATTATTGTCATATTGGTCCACAGACGAATACAGGGGGTTATTCTTCTTCCCACTTTATATTTTTTGGGATTAGAATGTAATTCCTTTTCATCCATACTACCTGCAAAATTTATGGAAGGGGAATAACTTACCCCATTGATCCCTTCTACACCAAATATTTTAGACAATTTAGAAGAATTATTTTCTGTTTTCTTGTTCTTCATACATACTATTGTACATTTATGTTTTTTGTTTAAGCCTAACTCTGTTTTTATTTTTGCGTATTCTAAAATGTTACGTTTTACTTCTTCAAACTTTAACCCTCGACGAACACTTTCATATGTTTTTGCGTTATCTCCGTCTACACTAAAAAATACATAATCTAAGGGTGCTGTCTCTAATAATTCCTTCGAAAATTCTGGAGTTAACTTACTGGCATTAGAAAACATACCAATATTTGTCCCTTGTTGGTTCAAATGTTGTTTAGCAAACTTTACCCTATAGATAAACTCATCTTTTCCTATTAAAGTGGGTTCTCCATTACAATGCATATGAAACTGATGTATGAATTGTCCCACACAATTCAAAACTACTTTTTCAAAAATCTCTCTTGGCATATCTGCACCCACTCTTTTTCTTAATCTTGTTGCGGGACACATATAACAATTTGCATTACATCTGCTAGTGTTTTCTACCTGCAAACTACCAGGAAATATTGCCGTAGAATTAAGAAAATTTTGTAATTGATTATTCATATTATTTTAATTTTAATAAAGTATTCATAAGTTCTGTATATTTACTTAAATGAGACATATAATCTTTTTGCTCTATTCTTTCAAAAAAATGATTATATAAATTTACCAAAGCTTCTTCCTTGTTTACTTTCACTTCCATAAGTGAAGTTTGAATATTATCAGAAATATCTATATTGTATTCCATAATCCCCTTATCTGAGCCTATAATAAAACTTCTAGACCTAACAGGATGATCCCAACTCACTAAAATATCTACTTTTCCTCCATGAGAATATTCTAATTCTATTTTAGAAGTATTAGGTCCTAAATCTAATTTATTACATTTAACTAAAGGAAAGGGATCCATTATTTCATTAGACATATAAATATCGTGGATTGCTAAATTCCAAACAACACTAATGTCTTCATGAAAACTTGCACCCAGTCTCTTTGAGAGTATATACTTAATTTGCCCCAATTCTTTTTTTAACTCTAATAATTTTTTAAACCCATCATCATATAAAAAGGTTAAGTCTACATGAATAACCTTTTGTATTCGTTTTGCTACAATATTTAAAGTATCACATTCATATGCTGTCATTACATATGGTTTTTCAACTAAAACATGTTTACCCCGAAATAAGGCTTCAAGAGCTATACAAAAATGATTGGTCGGGGGAGTAGAAACTACAACAAAATCATGATTGCTTGCATACTTATCATAATCTTTATATTCTCCTATAAATTGTGAAACCTCATACTCTTGACAAGCTTTGGATTTAACTATATCACAACCCGAAACAGATACGTTCATTTTTTTCAAAACTCTCAAATGGTTAGCACCCCATCTCCCACAACCAACGACAACTCCTTTCATTTTGATACTCCTTGTGTAATTCTTTTTATGGTCCCTATTTGTCTTTCAAAACTCTTCCAACTATTATATGATTTTCGATCTCATGTATAATTTTATCTATCATAAAATATTGTGCAAATTTATTTTCCCAAAAATCTAATGGGTGTTTTTGTGTGTGACACCCACCATCAGCATAATCCAATAAAGGCAAACTAAATATCAATGGACTAGAAGGTTTTAATACTCTACTTATTTCTTTTAGCGATCTATCTAAATCCCCAACATGTTCTAATGTCTCAAATGCATAAACTACATCAAAAAAATTATCATCGAATTCTATGTCTTCTGCCAACATTACCTTGAAATCTATATCTAATTTTAAATTTTCTCTATTCCAGGAATTTACTGTATCAACGGCTATCTTGGAAGCATCTGTTCCTATTATTTTCATCTTATAATTTGAAGCCTTATAAAAACAAAACCTGCCCCAATGAGACCCTAGTTCTAACATAATTCCGCTATCCACTAAAAAATTCTTCTCCGCTGTTCGTTCAACAGGAGTTAAACTATTAAGTGGACGGGGAGAAGCGTCTTTACTAAGTTCTTTTTTCTTTAATAAACTCCACGGATGATATTGGTCTAAATAAGAATAAGCTTTTTTCCAAATATCTTTATCAAATTTACCATGTATTAACTTAAACATTTCTTCTAAACTTTTTATTTTGGCCACATCCTATCTCCCTTCATTTATCTCTTATCCAATTCTATTAATAATTTTTATAAAAATAACAAAATCTGAAACTTATAAATCTAATTTTAAATCGTTACCATCAACTGCCAATTTTTTATATAATTCTTTCTTAATATTCCAACCTTCTTGCGTTCTATAAATATATTGAAAATGATGAACCATCCAACCATCATGAACATTTATTGTTGGGCAAGATAAGTGTGAGTGTGCCTTTGCTGTATACCTAATATCTGGTCTATTCCTATATAATCTAGTGGTAAAATTATGAATATTAGCGGGTAATCCGGGTACAAACTCTGTTTTCTCTAAATTTAACCACTCAATTCTTGGTGCTCCCCAAGATAAAACTGAAGGATGATTTTCTATTCTATCTTTAACAGTTTCAATATCATATTCAAACTCCTCATCACCATCTAGTACGAAAATCCAGTCATTAGTGGCTAGTTCGATGGCTCTGTTTCGTTGTGCTCCAAAACTTTCAAACTCACATTTTCTATGTTTAAAAAGTAAAGAGTTTTCATTACAAAAAGTTTTTGCCAGGGTTATAGAAGCATCCTTAGAATCTTCATCTTCCATTATTACTACTTCTGAAACCATATTTACTACACTATTTAAAACATTTAAAATATATTTTTCTTCATTTTTTATAATCATACACAGGCTTATTGGTAATTTTAACATTTTAAGCACCCTTTCCCCTAAAAAATAAGGATTCACTCGATAATCCTAAAAACTTGTTGAGTTGTTCTAAGTGTACTGGTTTACCAAATGAAAGATACTCCCATAGCTTGGGTCTACGTTCATTAATACCATGTTTAATTTCTAACAAGTCTTTTGTAATGGTTGCTTCTTCTTCTATATAATCTGGTCTACATGCTTCATTTAAAGCATAAAATGTTCCGTCTTTTTTTAAAACTCTTTTAATCTCTTTGAATAATAAATTTAAATTTGTAAAATGATGTAAAGAATCAACCATTAACACTACATCCATAGAATTATCTTTTAGTGGGATATTTTGCATATCCGCTATTAATAGCGTGTATTTAGTATTAAAATATTCCATTAATTTTTTAGATCTTTTCAAACCTATGAAAATATCATCGTTGCAATCAAGGGATATTACATTTGCCTTTTTCTGAGCTAACTTATTAGAGACCCACCCACTACCAGATCCTAAATCTAGTACTGTTTTCCCACTAAAATTTTCCTGTTTATAAAGTGCGTTTAAGTGTAAAATTACATTTTTGTAAAATTCTCTTAAGTGAGGTGCTCCGTCTGGCAAAATATAATGATCTGGATTCTCTCTATAAATATTTAACTCTTTGTGAATATTAACCCAACCTAAAGATTCTTTTTTACAGGCTTCCCACGAATAATCTTCTTTATGTAAATATAAAACTTCATCTTGAATTTTACCAAGAAAGTTACAATTGGTACATCTTAAATAAGTATCAATGTCACATCTACATTCCGGACAAATTAATAATTTTAAGTTGTTTAACATTTTATTATATTACTTACTCTTTTAATAAATTCCAATGATCTGGAGTTGGATGATAAATTTTATATTCCTTATGAACGAATAATTTTATTCCACTAGGATACTTCATAATACAACAGTTCTCATCAAATGCTCCCTTAATTTGGGTGTCGTAAGTAGATATTATCATTCCACCTCCAGTTGAAATTTCTAATAGCTCTTCTTCCTCCTTCAATCTTTTTGATGTAGGCCAGTATGGTGGTTCGTGGATAAAATTTTTACCTTCTCTAGTGAAACCCCAAGTATCATAGTAATAATCAAATGAAAATTTTTCTAAACTTCTATCTACTAATAATAAAGGATATATAACATGATGATCCTCATCTAATTTTCTTATTAAATCAAAGACTATTTCTGAATTATATATCAAATCACTTTCTACAACCAT
>Ga0180007_10001432_pt1 | contig 32739 bp, 7 predicted proteins | sample MM_PC_MetaG_FD_121122 | JGI IMG/M metagenome (GOLD analysis project Ga0180007, IMG submission 121122) | Groundwater microbial communities from the Aspo Hard Rock Laboratory (HRL) deep subsurface site, Sweden - MM_PC_MetaG | ecosystem: Environmental > Aquatic > Deep subsurface > Groundwater... | reverse complement strand
GAATATCCTGGCGGTGGGGCACACCGTATCAGCCTGTGGAGAGGCGGTAAGACCTAAGAAGTCAGTCCGGGCAGCCTTGATGAAACAGGAATCTCCCGTCCTTTAGGGCGGAGAGGATGTCAATTGTTATAAAAACATTTTGTTTTCATATGTTATTTGATTGTTATGATAATAAATAATCATAAGATACCGAAATATATTTAAAAAGGCATTGTTATGCCCAAAGAATTGACACATCTTATCCTGGCCGATACCTCGAAACAAAGGTTCTTGGGAAAGAATCCCAATTCAGTGCTTGGTGAGCTCCTTGAAACATACGGGGATTATTTTCTTTTTGGCGCTGTGATGCACGATGTTTCATTTTTTGCGTCTTCAACATCATTTGGGGAAATGCTCAAAAAAAAAGGCAAGGCCGTGCATGGTAATCCCCCAAATGACACCCTGCTTCCGATCAGGTATCTTTTGGATGTCTATGGCAGAACAGGGGCAGGGGAGACGCTGGCATTGATGGCCGGTGCCTTGACCCACATGATTGTGGACAGCCTGTTCCACCCCTTTGTTTATTATTATACCGGTGATGTGATATCCAGGCATTACCTGCTTGAAACACTGATCGATACACATCTGGCCAGAGGGACGGAAAACATGTTTTTAAACCGGAATTTATACAAAAACCTGAGAGGGAATTTTGATTTTCTTGCATTGCATCTTTCAGGCTTCTTGGGACTTTCCGGCTCGTATATCCCTGAAATCAAAAGGGCTATGAATATGCATGCCTTGACATTAAGGTTTTTCAGGTCACGAAAGGCGTATTATCTTTTCCGTCTGATGTCCTGTCTGGGCTCCGAGGAAATCAAAAGCAAGGCCCATCTTTTTTATCCTTACAAAATGCGGTTTAAAACACCGTTTTTTGATTCTAATTTTTTTTACCGCCATCCTGTGACCGGTTCGGTGGGAACCGGCCCTTTGGGGTGGTTTGTGGAAACGGCTGTTCAAAGATCCTGTGAGCTGTTTGATGAAATTCAGACACGCTTGGCAGACAAGTCCCTTGAACTCTTTTTTTCTGAAAAACAGCCTGTGTCCCTTGAATCCGGCCTTGACCCGTTTATTATCATCCGGCCTTTTCATCACACCGATCTTTCCATGCCCATTGACCGTCTTGTTTCAGGTCATTAATCCAGCGTTCCCATTGTGAATTATATGAACCGGATATACCGCTGATCCGGTGCGATGTAACGGACGGGTTTTGCATATGCCCTGAATCCGGATCCAACGGACTCCGGATCAGCATAGGATCCAACGCGAATTTCTTTTAATCGCCGGATTCTCTCCCGGGTCGGCGGATGGGTTCGAAACAGCGATGATTCGTCGTTGGGTGTTTTTTGTCCAAAGAAATTGCCGAAAATGCTCCTCTGGCCGTATTCAATTTTTGATAAGGCTGAAATCAGGGGTTCGGGAGATCCCATAAGCTGGGCCGATCCCAGGTCAGCATTGAATTCATTGACCCGAGAAATGCTCAGCTGGACCAGATATGACAGGCTGGGAGCAAACACCAGCACGGCAATGGGCAGCCAGCTGATACTGACCTGACTGAAAAGGAGCAGGGGCAGGTTGATGAACAAAAGGACCTGGCCGGCCAGGGATAAGAGATCCGTGACCCTGGCCAGCAAAAGGGCGAACCACATGCTTCTCATGTCATTGTTGCGTATATGGCTGATTTCATGGGCTGTAACACCTGCAATTTCAGCAGGTTCAAGCCTGTTCAGTATCCCGGCCGAAAGGGCAATGGCTGATTTTTGTGAATCCCCGGTGGCAAAGGCGGCCATGGCTCTGCTTGGGATGACATAAAGATCAGGCAACTGGTCAAGGCCTGCCCTGCTGCTTAGAGACCTGAGTATGCGATGGACATGGGGTGCCTCCATATAAGCCAAGGGTTTAGCTTTGAAAAACCGCATGACCAGTTTGGGGGCCATGGATGGACTGAGCAGATAGGCTGCTGCAATAAAGGTCAAAACAGACAAGGCCAGAACGCCGCCTGCAAGAATATAGGCCAAAAATCCAAGTAAACCGGCCATCACAGAAATCAAAAATAAGGTTTTCAATTCGTTATAGGCCCGTGATTGTATCAACCTGGCGTGATTCATGATCATAATACCTCCCAAAACTAAACGTCATCGTCTTCTTTTTAACATAGGCATCCCATTTATTTTTTCAATGGGTACGAACGGCTTAGCGCTGCATATACGATGCAGACAATGATATAGGATATATAAGTCTTATGGGGCAATTATGGTGAATTGAGGCAAGAATCCATTCATGTTCTATTGTTAACATGCATATTTATGGACAGAGAAGAAATGGTTATTTTATTCGATCAAATCATTGAAGGTGGTGCTCATTTTTTAAATTTCATGGTCAGTTTTGGAAAATTATACTTTAAACCGATTGGTGATGGCCTGAAGCTGGCCTGTCATGGTATTCAGATCATTCGCACTTTGCCGTACCCTGTGACTGCTGCCGGTCAGGTCTTTGGTGGCCTCGTTGAGTTCAGAAATTTCCCTGGTGACTTCACCGGCCACAGAAGATATCTGGGACACGTTGGTGGCCAGATCGTGGATGCCCGCAGAGGCCTGACCAATATTATCAGCGATTTCCTGGGTTGTTGTTGTCTGGCTTTCCACCGAGGACGAGATTCCTTCAACGATGATATCCACTTCGTTGATCACCCGAAGAATTTCCTTGATCTCGTTCACCGTCTTGGTGGTGGAATCCTGGATGCCATGGACTTTGTCGTTAATCTCCACCGTGGCACCGGATGTCTGTTTTGCAAGCTCCTTGATCTCGTTGGCCACCACGGCAAACCCCTTACCGGCTTCTCCTGCACGGGCGGCCTCAATGGTTGCGTTCAGTGACAGGAGATTGGTCTGCTCGGAGATCTTCGTGATCGCCTCGGTGACCTGGCCGATTTCCTTGGCTGCCCCAGCAAGGGTGCTGATCAGATCGTAGGATGTTTTTGAACGGGCAACCGCTTCGCCTGTCATGCCTCGTGCTGTCCGGGTGCTGTCCGAGATGGCCTTGCCTGTCGTGGCGATGGCCGACGTGGACTCGGCAACGGTACTTATGCTGTGGGCGGCTTGTTCCACAGACGAGGCCACTGAGGCCATGTTGATGCTCATTTCTTCGGCTGCTGCGGCCACACCGCTTGCCCTTTCCGTGATTTTGCCCGTGGCACCAGCCATCTGCTCGGACAGGGCAGCCAATGTCTGACCTGAGTTTCCGAGTGTCTCACCGCTATCTTTGATTTGGTGGATCATGCCGCCAAGACTGCCGAGTAATTTGTCTATGCTTCGGCCAAGGACGCCGATTTCATCCTGGGAAGTCAGGCCCATGCGTCGTGTCAGATCACCTTCCCCTTCTGCAAGATCCAGGGCCACATGGATTGCTTTAGTGATCCCCTTGATAATGTTTCGTATGACAAAAAAGGCCAGTATCACAAACAGGGCCATGGATCCGAAGCCAACATACTGGCAACTGCGCAGGCTTTTTTGATGGTGCACAATAGCCTCATCGTATTGACGGTTAATGGCGGCACTGGCCTCTTTGTCCATTTTTCTCATTTCCGTTTTAAGCAATTGGAAAGATTCTTCCACGGAACCGGCAAACATGGACGCAGCCGAAGCATCGATGGAGGTCATTTCAATGGTCCGAAGTATCCAGTCCTCATAATGCTTATACGGCTTGGCAAGAGGCTCGTAGTCGTTGCCGGTACTGATGGTTTGTCCCATGTTTTTCAGCATGCCGCGTATGGATTCTTCCAGGTTTTTCCGTTTATCATCAGGGTACAAGGAACTGGTCCAGACGATCAACTGATGGGTCTCACCATTGACAGAGGCAAGCTTTTCAAGGAGATCAGCGATTTCCTGACGTCCTTTGAATGAATTCACAACCGCGTCAACGCTGATTCTCAAACGGGAGAAGCCACGGCTCGAATTCACTTCGATGAACATAAGGACAATAATCGCTAATGCGGGAAGAAGGGCAATTTTGCTTTTTAAGCTCATGTTGCGCCAAAAATTCATAGGAAGTATATCCTGAACCTTAAGTGTATGTCATTGTTGTATTTGCTTATTTGTATATGCCACAACCCACGAAAATATCCGGGCCTGCAGGTAATACATAGGAACTTTTTTCACCGATTTTTCGTGTTTGGGGATGGCTCCATTTGTAATCCACCCAACCCCCTTTGTCTTCCATGGCTTTTTTTGCCATGGCGGCCATGAACTGTAACCCATTTGGATCTCTGAGATCGTAAATGTCTTTTCCGATCAGGCCGGGATTCGCGGAATGGGCCAGTGTCACGACACGGGCACCCGGCTTGTCGCTCACGCGAAACATGAAAACATACAAATCCCCTTGGACAAACTCACCGTCTTTATTGTTGAAGGCAACAATGGCTTTGTCGACCCCGTTGGCTTGAACATATGCCAAGGCTTTATTGACTATGGCTTCTGCTTCGGCTGGTGTTCCACCTGCCCGGGCTGAGGATGTTGTCATAAAAAAGGCGAGGGCGGCAAACAGAAAAACAATGGACTTCAGGGGTTTGTACATGTGTTTTTTCCTCCGTCATGGATTGATTGAATGGCTTTTAAAATGAGATTATGAAACAAGGGGCTGTAAGCACCTTATATGAACTATGATAATTTAATCGTTTGTTTTTATGACCATGGATTATTATAAATTACGATGGTTTGATTTATCACATTATCGGATACCTTGTCGGTTATCACCACTTAAAAAAATGGTTGAAAAAGAATAGGATTTAAATTTACACGGATAAGCTTGAACTGTCAATCACTTTCATAAACATGTCAGGGGGAGCTATGTTTTATATGGTGTTCAAAACCTTAAATAATTCATGGTATTCTGATTAACCTGGGTATGAGTGTTTCGACAAAGCATCCGCCCTTGTTCGATGGCTCCGTATTGATGAAAGGGGTTTTATTTTTGGGTGTGAAGCTGACTGGGAATCCATAAGGGCTTTGTTCGTCATCACTCCGGCTGTGCCGTCGGCCACGCAGGCGATGGCTTGGTTTACGGATAGTTTCCAGGGCGTTCCGAACATGGGAAGGGAACCGGTAAGTGCGGGTTGATACGGGTTTGAAACATCAATGATCAAAAGGCCCTCATTCTGATCTGCCAGGTAGGCGGTGTTTTCGGTAAGCACCAGATCCACGGTGGAGAGGCTTGAATAATGTCCGATGGACAGGTCTTGGTCAAGGAGAAATCGGGACCGGTAGACAGCCCGGTTGTCGTTGAGAACCATGGCCTGTTGAAGGGAGGCAATGGAAAGGGATGGTTTGTTCATGTCACAGCGGACACGATTTGACCTTGTCACAAACAAATCCTGACCCGGGCATTGTCGGAAATACCGGAGGTGATAGCGGCGGTGGCGGGGGAGGATGTTTTATTTCAACCTTCAAGTGAAGACCGGAATGCGCGATGATGTCTATATGTAAATTTTTAAAGCGACCTGATGGTAAACAAGATTATATAACTTTACACATCATCTGTTTATTGGCAATATAAACTAGTATACGATTTATTTGTAAGAGATAATGTTAAAGTCAACGGGAACTATCAGATGAAGCAGGACATTGATTCAGGAGCATGATATGGAGCGAGTTTTGAAATACATGTTTAATGATGCCATCGCCATAGAACTCATGGCAGCAGGAATTTATAAGGACTTTGAAGTTTTTTTTGCATATATTCCGGATATTATGAATTTTTGGAAAAGCTTGCACGATGATGAACTCAATCACGCGGAAATACTCAAAGAGACCAGGGATTCTCTTTTGCCCAGTGTTCTGGACTCAACCGTGGAAAATCTCATGTGGGAAAATATTCATTTGGTCAGGAAAAAGATGATGCGTTATCAAAAGGAAAATATAAAAACCCTGGATGACGCCTATGAGCTAACCCATGAAATAGAATCATCAGAAATAAATGCTATATTTAAATTTTTAAACCTCGAGTATTTTTCGACACCGTTAAGGGAATCATTTATCGCATCTGAAATTATGACTCATCAGAAAAAAATGCTTGAATTTTCAGAAAAATTCGGTCCGAAATTATGGCGAAAGGAAATCATGATACGGATTGTTTGAAAAAATCATCCATTTTCAGCGTTGATTTTTTTCCATTTTTTCCGTGAGAGAGCCTGGGCACCTGCCACCTGCTGTGGGGTCATACGCTTTTGGACAAGGTTCAAATTCACCAGGGAGTCGTGGTGGCCATTGGCATTGGCGAGATTGAACCAGGCATAACTTTCAACATAATCCACAATCACACCCTGGCCATTGCAGAACATGATCCCCAGATTGTGTTGGGCCTTGGCATCCCCCTGTTCGGCTGCTTTTTTATACCACCTGGCAGCCTGATGGTAATCCTGATGAAGTCCCTGGCCTTTATAGTACATCAGGGCCAGATTGTGTTGAGCTTTGATGTCACCGCCTTCCGCTGCTTTCTGGAACCAGTGGGCAGCTTGCTCATAGTCGGTTTTGACGCCTCTACCGTTGTATAAGAGATTACCCAGATTGGTTTGGGCAGCTGTTTTTCCCTTTTCCGAGGCCTTGATGTACCAGTGCAGGGCTTCTTTGTAGTTTTGAGTAAATCCATGACCGTAACAGTAGAGATTCCCCAGGTTATATTGGGCATCCGGATGACCTTTCTCTGCTGCAGCAAGAAACCACTGGGCAGCCTTGTGGTAATCCTGGGGTACGCCATCACCTTTGAAATACATGAACGCCAAATTGTTCTGGGCTTCGGGATTCCCTTGTTTTGCAAGTCGGAAAAATATATTCCAGGCTTCAGCATAATCGCCGCTTTTGAAAACCTGGAGTCCATGATCAAAGGTCTCCCATCCCGTTGTCGAGCTTGAATGTGAAAAATTTAAAAGCCCGTGGATCATTTTTTTCATGGGAATGAGTCATCCTTATTATTTCAGGTTGTATGGAAATACAGGTGGAACTAAGCTGATTTTTTTATCATGTGTTACAAAACTAATAATTACCACAAGACATGGGTGATGGAAAGAATAAAAAATATTCCGGACCATATGGGCTCGGTTTTTTGAATAACCAATATTTAAGGGGGTTGCGGCCGATGTTTTTTGGATATGGATAGGTTGGTGTTACCTGATGCATGATAAGATGTTTGTGTGTTGAAAGAGATATTGATTTTGTTGTAAAATCATGGAGATACATCATGGACATTCAAGGGATTAATTATGTTGACAGGCTTTTTCAGCTCTGATAGCTTAAGCAAAGAAATATCAGAGCATAAATTAAAGATTCCTTCCAAATAACGAAAAGGCAAATTTACCGTAAGGTGATGGCGCAAAGCTGCGGGTCTGACATGTAAGATGTCACGTGATAGCCGGGCTTCCGAAAATTGGTATGTGGAGTTTTTTTTACTGATTTTATAAAACGGAAGATCCATGGCCAGAAACAAGACACACCACGTGTTTGAGCTTGAGAATCTTGAACCCCGGATACTGCTTTCGGCAGATCCCATGCTGGGTTCTCTTGCTGCTGCCGCTCCCATGGACCTCTTTGACACCTCCCAAAATACAGCCCAGTCCGCTTATGAAGTGGTGATTCAGGAATCGGATCATCTGATGGCAGCAAAAAGCCAGGCCATTTCCGATTACAATCCCGGAGATGGTGTGGATATGTTTGCAGAATTGGATCAGGAGGATTCAGCACCTGTTGATGATCATGGTGAAAACTCCGAAACCGTTTCAACCCGGGCTCTATCCGCCACTGAAGGCCAGAACCTGCAAGAGGCCCTTGATGTTCTTGCCTATGCGGCTGGCATCCTGGAAAATTACAGCGTGGATACCCTTGAACAGTCCGCGAAAGATCTGTCCATTTCAAACCCTGATTTCAAACTGAAAGATACCCTTGACCATCGCGTCAACACAGCCATATCTGATTACTTTTTCAATAACGGCCTGGACCCGCCTGACAATCAGGACCTTCTGGCTGCTGTCCAGGACAGTCTGGACAACACCCTTGAGGGCAATGAATCTTATTCCATTGATCATTTGACCTTTACCTATGATGCGGAATCACACGCCATTCGTTTAGAGTTGTCCTTACGTGCAACCCGAACAGGGGAATTGCGTTTTCAATCAGGGACGGATGCTCACTCTTTGGAAATCAGTCCATACCAGGCTGAATTGAAGCTGGATATGGTCTGTACGATTTATCTTGAAGATTCCGGCATCTGCCACGTTGATTCCATGCATCTTTCCATGGGGCTTAAAGCCGATCCAAAGGGCATTGATTCAAATAGCCCCTTTTCAGATATTGTAAATAATCTTGATTTAAATGTGGATGTGTCCATCAGGGACATGGTCCTCAATTCAAAGGATCTCCTTTATCAGAATCATGATGATCTAATTCAACTATCCGATATAAAGGCAGATCAATTTGTTTTATCGGAATTTGTCCTGCAAAATGCTGGGGTGACCCCTCAAGTATTCCTACCTTATTATATAGAAGCTCACTCGGACAGCACGACTCCGCACTTGAATTATGATTCCAATGCGGATGACATGGAAAATGGTTTACCCATGGGACAGGGTGTCACACAAACAGATTTACAACCTGAAAATATCGTGTCGACCCATGACACTGCCCTTGATAATACCCTGAATACTGTTTTAATTGAAATTGACTCCACACAACCCATGTCCATGGATGCCCTGAACGGACTGGGTTTTGATTCGGACTGCCCTGTGATCCATGAGCATCTTACGTTTGTGTCAATGAACGCACTTGGTAAGGACAGCACGACACGTGATGGAGATTTATTCCGTATTTTTTCTTCCATCCAATTCTGGAAAGGGACCTTCAGTCTGACTGTCCAGGGTGAACGTATGGAATTTGTTTGCACGCCCCTGAATAAAGAAATGGAAGATATGATCTCCCTTGTTCTTTCAGGGCAGGCCGGCGATGACATGATCCTCACTAATCAGGATTCAGGTGTTGAAGGATTTCCTGTCCATGGGTTTGTTTCAGTCATACCACTATCGTTCCTCGATTCTGAATCTGTCTGTGAACAACAGACGTTCATTACGTTTGATTTTGAAAATCAGCAATTGAACGAATTGTATGTCCTGCCCACAAGCGGTCTATGGTCTGACAATGGTTTATGTCCTGCCAACGGATTTTCAAGCACTGTGGTTTATAAATCAGTGTATGATTTTTTCAATGATGCCATGGGACCACCGGCTGTTGATCAAACTCCTACCTTATTATATACCTGTGACACAGATCTTTTCGTTCAACCCGACCAAACACCCACAACACATCAGAAATCAACCGATATAAAATTAACTCCCGATAACCCTGTTGTTTCCCAGGAGACTCTTGTCATCGCCGAAGGGGAAAGTCTTTCTGGGTGTGGTACCATTATTGGCAATGTGGTGAACCAGGGTGTGGTCAGGCCGGGTAACTCTCCGGGCAAGATCACCATCACAGGAGATTATACCGAAGCATCTGTCCTTGAAATTGAAATCTGGGGAACCAACCAGGCCACATTGACTGACCATGTGGGAGATTACTATGATTATTACGATATTGGCGGCGCACTTTCTTTTGAAGATGGGGCCACCTTAAGAATCATTGTTGGAAACGGGTTTACACCCTCCGTGGGTCAGACCTTTGAAATTATCACCTTTGGTTCCCTTGAAACCGTGGGAGACTTTTCCATCTATGAAGGTTTGGGGATTTATGATGCTGACCAGACCCTGATCGCTTATCTTAAACCCGTGTTCGAAGATAACCGGCTGGTACTTTCCGTCACGGCTGCCCAGGACAATGTGGAACTCACGGTCCAGGATGATGCTGATATGAAAAATCATCTGGCATCCTTGATTGCCGGAAAATCGGCCCAGGCATCCATCACCGGTTCCTGGAAAATTCTGGGCCAGACCCTTGAAGGCGATTTTGATTTTACCATGCAAGATGGACGCATCACCGTGGATGCCACCATCACCCGCTTTGAATTTTTTGCGGGCACAGGCGTTGATGCAAAAAGCCTTGGAGTTTTTTCAGGCGCAGGAAAATTTTTAGTGAATGCCCATGGTGTGGCCGCTCGAATGGAACTCAATCTTGAAACAGGATCTGTCATTCCTGGATTTTCATTTGAAGCTGACGGACATTTTTTTCTTGAATTCAACACAACGGGTGAGACCGTCACACAAATTGGCGGAGAAACACTTTCAACATTTCTTTCTGTGAATGCCGATGGTGATTCGTATTTTAAAATTTCTCTGGACGGAAAAATAAATATTCAAAATCAAATTGTGGATGGTGAATTTGATTTTGAAAAAAGCGGCGATGACATTTCACTTGGCGCAAATATAAATTCACTTGTGATTAATGCTGACGGGAAAAATATTTTTGAACTTGTTGGGAGTGGAAATTTTTTAATCACACCCGACGGTGTAACCGCAAATTTTTCTGTGGCCATCAAAGATGATTTTATTTTTGGCCTTGAAAATTTTTCTGCAAGTGGAGTCTTCACTCTGTCCGTTGACACAACCAATGTTGGAAATGAATTTTTAAAAATAAATTGTGTCGGTTCAATGATTCTTGGCGGACAAACATTTTCCGGGACCTTTTCTTTTGAAAAAAACAGTGACACGGTTCTTGTGTCTGTCACCGATGCTGATTTGAAATTTGGAAACGGCACAATTGATTTTATCACCGCACATATGACATCGGCAACTCTTCTGATCACCGATTTGGGTGTGGCTGGAATTTTTGAAGATGCCTCTGTTGCATTTCATATTTCAGGCTTTGAAATAAATGCCACAACGGTTGATGTTCATATCAACACCATGAATGAAAGTACACTCGTAGATACGGTCACTCTTCCTGCCGGGCCTTATGTGAAGATGGTCATCGAGGGCGCGCAGATTATTGTGGGCGGTTTGGATTTGCAGCCCATTGTTGGAAATTTTTATTTTGATCAGACCCACGCGGGTTCGGTGATTAAAACTCGGATTGCCGTCACGGAACTGAGCGTCTCCATTGGAGGTCAAACCCTTGAACACGGGTCCGGTGCCTTTGTGATCACATCCCGGGGAATCGCCGGTGTTGTATCCGGTGATCTCCAGGGGGGAGGCGTTGATGCCAGCCTTGGTTTGCGAATCAACAAAACCGGCGGTCCTGTCAATGAAACTCTGGTTATAGGCTCTGTCACCCATCGTATTGTTTTTACATCAGCCGAGATTGATGTGTTCACGTTCTTTGGCAGCGGTCGAATCCATATCGGCGACTTTGTGGTCCTTGAAGGGAGCTTCAGCATTGGGGGCGACGGTCATCTGGAAGCACATGATGCCAGTCTTTTTCTTGGCAACGGCCCAGGTGTTCTGGATGACGGATCTGTGAATCCCAATGCCATGGGCATTCTGCTTCAGCATGCCAGCTTTGCTTTGTACACGACGGCACCGGGCCTTTTTGCACTTTATGCCATGGGTGAGGTGCAGATCCTGGGAGTTCCGGAAGCGACACTCAGTGGAAATGCTACCATTTTATTCAACAATACAGGGGCATTGCAAACTCTGACTCCGCCAGATACCACCCCCTTGGATGTGACAGTCACTGATCGATCATTTTCAGGTAATCTGACCCTTACTGTTCTTGGCCAGAGCCTGTCCGGTAATTTTTCCTTTTCATCATCAACCGATGTTCCGGGTGCCATCGAAATAACGGTAACCAGCGGTCATTTTCAGTTGAATGATTCTTCGGGAACCCTTGCAGATTTCACAAACATTACAAGCGTTATGCTGATCAGTGAATCAGGGCTTGCCGGTTCCTTGAGTCTGGGAGCCCAACTTGATTTGGGCGGTCTCCATTTTGAGGGGGATGTCAGGCTGGAAATCAACACCACAGGCCATGCTGTTGATCAAACATTTGATCCGGGTTCCGGCAGTGTTCATCTTGATCTTGAAGCCGGTCCGTATTTTAGAATTGATATCACCGGGGCAACGCTTGATATTCATGGTGTTGTCCTTGGCGGGTCATTTACCATTGAAAAAACGACCAATCCTGCAGGAAGCGCCCTGATTGCAGTGGCTTTTTCCCAGGGAAGTTTTCATTTTGGAGATGATCTGGTGGGTCTTAGTTCTGCCCGTGGATTGTTTATTCTGTCATCACAGGGCATGGCCGGATCCTTGACAGCTGACGCGACCTTGAATCATGCGGATCTTAGTCTTTCAGGTACGGTTGGCCTGACTCTGAATACCACGGACCAGGCCATCAACAAAACCATGGTTTTAAACGGTGAAACCCTTAATGTTTCTATTGAACAAGGTGTTTTTATTCGTCTTTCCGTGACAGATGCTGTGTTGACACTCATGGGAGAATTCAATCTCTCCGCTGATCGTTTTGTCTTTGAACAGAGCAGCGATGATGCCACACGCGTGAATGTCTCGGGTCAAAATCTGTCTTTCCGTTTTCAGCTGGGTGCAAAACGAATCATGGGTCTCCGCCAGGCTGACTTTTCATTTATGCTGACATCGTCGGGTATTGTGGGTGCCGTGTCCAATGCCACGATCCTGGGTCCTGATTTTGGTGGTGATATAACCCTTGCAGGAACTGTTTCGCTTTTAGTAAATACAACAACCGAAGCGCAGATTATCTCAGTCGGAGGCCAGGCTATCACGGTCAACGCCGCTAATGCCGGATCTTTCTACGTTCGGGCCGAGCTGTCAATGGCCCAAATAGGCATTATGGGAAACAGACTTTCTGCGGATTTGCTTGTCTTTGAAAAAAATGGGTCTACCATTGATGTTACCGGCTCCAACCTGGATTTTATATTAAAAGCCGGAACCCGGCGAATCATTGAAATCAATGATGCGTCCTTTGCATTTCGATTTACCGAAAACGGCATTGCAGGTGCGGTTAACATCACACACTTTCAAGGCCCTGATTTCCCGGATATTGCACTGAACGGAGCCATGCAGCTCCTTTTGAACACCACCGAAACCCCGCAGGATTTTGCCGACGTGGGCGGTGTGGCCATCAGCGTTTCCGCTGCAGCGCCGGATTCAACCTATTTCAGGGTTGAACTCCGGGAAATCGATGCAACAACTCCGGCAAGCCTCACAGTTTTGGGCAACAGTCTCACCGCGGACCTTTTTGTTCTTGAGAAAAACGGAGCCCTGGTCTCCTTAAGCGGTGTCAATCTTGATTTCCTTCTCCAGGCCGGGACCACACGGATTTTTGAAATCCAGGATGGTGACTTCCAGTTTATTCTGACCGAACATGGCCTGGCTGGTGCCGTCAATGTCACGAGTTTTCAAGGTCCTGATCTTCCCGATATCACCTTGTCCGGGACCTTGTCTCTCTGTGTGAATACAGATATTGCATCGCACAATTTTACTGTTGGGGGAGTGACATACGATGTCCAGGCCCCGGTTGACGGATCTTACCTTTATATACAACTGGGTGATGCCACCCTTGAAATTCTTGGAAACAGCTTTACGGCCGAACGTCTGACCCTTGAAAAAAGCGGGGCAGAGGTTCAGCTCATTGGCGAAAACATGGGTCTTGTTTTAAATGCCGGGGCCACGCGGATCATGGGCATTTCCGACGCTGATTTTGCCTTGAGATTTACTGAAAGCGGCATGACAGGCGCTTTGGTCCATGCCCAGGTCCTTGGACCTGAGCTTGATAATATCGCCATTTCCGGTACGGTTTCGGTTTATGTCAACACCCTTCTTGAAGCCAAAACACTCCAGGTGGCAGGAGAAAGTATCCGTGTTGATGCAGCGGTGGGAAGTGGTTTTGTCCGCGTCATGATTCATTCCGGCTCCCTGGTTGTTTTTGAAAACACCCTGTCTGCAGACTATTTCAGCCTTGAACTCGCTGGTTCCTTCGTGACCATGGCCGGTGAAAATCTTGATTTCTCTCTGATGGCCGGGACCACGAGGGTCATTGGACTTGACGATGCGGATTTTGCCTTTGTGTTCAGTGAGGCCGGACTTGCCGGTGCACTGGTCCACGGAAGCCTTCTGGGTCCGGATTTTTCTGATGATATTGTTCTGGCAGGAGACAGCACACAACTTGACCTGATTATTAACACCACGGATCAGGCCTATGCCGATCTTGCCGGGGTGGCGGTCACGGCTGCGGATCCCGGCGGGTTTTATATCCGTGCCCAACTCACCAACGCATACATGCGCATCCTGGGTGTCCAGGTTGATGCAGACAGCTTTACCTTTGCATACCGAAAGAGCGCAAGCGGCGAAGCCCTGGTAGATCTTTCAGCTGCCAACCTCACCCTGTCCATGGGTGACGGCGATATGGAATTTTTACGTGTTACCAGCAATGCCGTTGCCTTGACCTTTACAGGCTCGGGGCTTACCGGGCAGATCACCCAGACCACGGTTGTGGCCCAGGTGCCGGGTGTGACTTTTGGCGGTTTGTTTGATGTCACCGTGGATACCAGCAATGCCTCGGATAAAAAAATTGAAATTTCAGGCACCCATGTGTCTTTATCGGTTGTTGACCAGACCATTTCCGGAAATTTTGTCATCGAACAGGTCATGGATGAAACCCTTCACAGCCGGGTCCGCGTGGCAGGAAGTTTACTTGAGTTGAATCTGGGGGGCGTGGCCGGGATCACAGAAGGTGAGGGCCTCTTTATTTTCAACAGCCTGGGTATTGCAGGGTCTTTTAGCGCTTCGGCCTATTTTACCTTGCCCGATGTGAGCCTGGATGATGCAGATGTTGTCATTGAGGTCAATACCACCGGTGTTCCGGTTTACGACAGCATGGTCCTGGACGGTGAGACGATTTCACTTTCTCTCCCCACAGGACCCTTTGTGCGGATCCAGGTGATGAATGTGGTTCTGGGCATCAATGGAACCGAACTTACCGGTGATTTCAGCATTGACCAGAGCAGGCGGGCCGACAGCAGCATAATCACCCGCATTGCGGTTTCCAATGCGTCACTCACTTACGGGGGCAACGGCATCAGCCATGCCGAAGGTGCCTTTGTGGTGGTGAGCCAGGGACTTGCCGGAACTGTTGCAGGAGACGTCTCCTTTGTGGGTGACGGTGCCGCAGGAGGTTTCAGCGCTGGTGGAAGCATCGGGCTTCGCATCAACACCACAGCACTTTCCTTTGACGAAGACATTATTATAAATGGAAATACCATTTCCGTAAAATTCACTGCACCTTCCGAAGCAGCCAGCGGCGGAACACCTTATTTCATGCTTTTCGGTTCGGATCTGACCTTGAATATCGGTGGCTTTGTGACCATTGAAGGCAGCGATGTCCAGTTTACCAACAATGCCTTTTCTGGTTCGGGTTTAAGTATCTTCATGGGCAAGGGGCCGGCCAAGGTCCAAAGCGCCGATGACCCGGATGTCTATGACATCAGTTCTTCTGCACGGGGTTTCCTCCTTGATAACGCCATTGTAGGCCTTCAACGAACCGTGGATAACACCTATGCCCTTTATGCAGAAGGCGCGGTGTCCATTCTTGGCATTGCCGGAGACGTGGCCCTGACAGGTACGGCCATGATCCGTTTCAACAATACAGGCTCTGACCAGACTTTAAGTATTGCAGGTGGCACAACCGAGACTGTATCAAATCAGGCCCGAAGCTTTTCAGGAACCCTTACCTTAACGGTTCTTGGCCAGGTCCTCACCGGAACCTTTTCCCTGGACCAGGTGACAACGGCTGATGGTCAAACCTATTTTTCCTTGTTTTTCACCGATGTGAATCTGGATCTGGGCGGTGTGGTCACCATCAGCCAGACCGGAGACCAGAGCGGATTGTTTGTGATGAACACCCAGGGCATTGCCGGAACCATGGAAGCCGGTGTGTCTATAACCGTTCCGGATGTGACCTTTGGGGCCGGGTTCAGCGTGAGCGTGAACACCATGCCCATGCCCGTGAGCCAGAGCATCAGTTTTGACCTGGCTGGCGAAACCCATGACTTTGCCTTTGACCTTCCGGCGGGCTCTTATTTCAGAGTTACGGCCCAAGATATCAGCCTTGATGTATACGGCCAGTCCCTTCAGGGAAATTTTGCCCTGGAACAGACCCAGGCAGGCGACGTGGCTGTGATTGCATCGAATATTTCCCTGACCCTTGGAAACGGGACTGATCCGTTGCTTTCAGTGACCCAGGGCGAGGGTGTCTTTCTCATCGATGCCTCAGGCCTTGCCGGTTCCCTGGGGGCACATGTTGCTTTAGGTGTTCCGGATATGGATTTCAGCGGAAATTTCAAAATCCAGGTCAACACAAGGACCACAGGCATCAGCAGAACATTCACCCTGGGAACCCGGACCATTGCCATTGATTTTGCGGATAGTGAATTCCTGCGCATTGCAGGCGTTGATCTATCCTTTCATATTGCCGGCCAAAGCCTGATAGGAAATTTTGTTTTTGATCTAAGGGGTGGAACCGAAACCCAGGTTTCCCTGGCCTTTGACAAGGTGTCCATGAACCTTGGGGATGGAAACCAGTCTCTGATTCGCGTGACCCAGGGTCAGGGAGATTTTACCCTTACCCCAGCGGGTTTGAGCGGCTCGGCCGCAGCCTCTGTTGCCGTGAATCCGGTGACAGGCATCAGTCTCACCGGAGATTTCAGCATCGCCATTGATGGAACGGATCTTCAGATCACGGGTGGGACCGTGGGATCCCCGGTAACGCTTACCGTGGCTGACCAGACCCTTTCCGGGACATTCAGCTTTTTGAAGACACGATCCAAGGGATTGGATCAGATTTCAGGTACGGCCGATGATCAGGACATGGTCATGCTGGTCTTCATGGATGCGGGTATGGCATTCACCAACGGCGCCGATGTTCTGGCCTTGGTCACGGACGCCAACGGGTCCTTTGTGGTTACGGCCCAGGGTGTGGCCGGTAAAGTCCAGGCCCATGTATTGATCGAGCAGACCGGGCTGGTTCACCTGGATGCAGGGGTTTTCCTTGCCATCAACACCACCTCTTTTGTGGTGCATCATGTCCTTGATATTCCGGGAGGCGATACGGTTCAGATTGATGTCAGGGCAGGGCCTTTTTTCAGACTTGATGCCACGAATGTCCAGCTGACCATCCTGTCCCAGAGTTTTACCGGGAATTTCCTCATCGAACAATCCTATCTTCAGAACGGAGATGCAGTCCTTTTCTTCATGGCCAGTGAGGTGTCCATTTCCCTTACAAGCGGGACGGTTTCCCTGTCCCTGACCCATGGGAACGGGGCTTTTGCCCTGACCCGGAATGGCATGGCAGGGTCTGCCTCGGGTGTGACACGTCTTTCCGGCATTGAAGGCCTGACCATGAACGCCACCTTGTCTTTGGTTGTGAACACCGGGATCACGGTCAGTGAAACCATCGATGCCACTGTTTTTGACTACAGCGACAGTGAAAGCTTTGTCCGTATTTCAGGGTCGGCAACCCTGGGTATTTCGGATTTTCTGGATATTTCAGGGCTCTTTTATATGGAGCAGTCCTTAGATACCCTGTCCAACACCGTGATTCGCATGGGCGCATCCCAGGTCAACACCTTTCTGGGCGTATCCGGTACGGCAGGAATATCCCTCACCCATGCCAGCCTGGTCCTGATGATCTTTGGTGACGGAACCTATGCCGCCGATGCCCGGGGAACCATAACGCTGGTGACACCGGGAAATCTCCTTGCCCTGGGCGGAGCCCTTGCCCTGCGGGTGAACACCTCGGGACGAAACAACATCCATGAAACCCTGAATCTTGAAGGGACGGATCTTCATCTTGATTTTACTGCCGGTGAAGAGCAGGTCCGGTATTTTGCAGGTGATGGTATTTCCCTGGTGACACCCATAGCCTCATTGACCGGTTCCTTTGCCTTTGAAAACGATGCAGTGACCAATAATATCATGGCCGCAGGCACGGGGATCACCTTTTTTGCCGGAAATGCCGCTGAAACCCTGGGTGTCCAGGTGACCGGCGCTGAATTTGCCCTTTTTATCCGTTCGGACGGTGCCTATGCTTTTTCTGCCAGCGGGGCTGCATCCGTTGTGGGTGTGCCGGATCTTGTGTTTGCCAGTGATCTTTCAGCGGAACAGAACACCCTGGGAACGGATGTGAACCAAAGCATCACCGCAGGAGTCCATACCCTTACCTTGAATCTTGCTGCGGGTGTGAGCCGGTTGGGTGCGGATCATGTGATTCTTGAAACGCCCCTGGGCTCGATGACCGGGAATTTTACCATTGAAAAAACCGGAACAGGGGCGGATACGGAAATCCTCATGGCCGCCTCGTCCGTGGACCTTTTTGTGGGTAATAACGCCAGGGATCTGGGCGTGTCCGTGACAGGTGCCCAGTTGATGGTTTTGATCAGGGCCGATGGGTATGCCTTTGATGCCAGCGGCACAGCAGAGGTTATCGGTGTCAGCGACATGGCTTTCTCGGGCCGCCTGGGCATGCAGAAAAACAGTTTTGTTGATGCGGTCAACCGTGAAATAACCGTGGACGGTGTGACACGGAGCCTTGTTCTTGGGGCAGGCGTCTCACGCTTTGGAGGTGATCATATTGAACTCAGGGTTCTGGGCCAGGTTCTTACCGGTTCCTTTGCCATTGAAAATAACGTGGATGATGTCCTGATCACGGTCAATGATGTTCATATGGGCCTGGGTGATGGAAACCAGGAACTGATCAGTGCGGATATTGCAGCTGGCGCACTTACCATGAGCGGCGGCGAACTGGCCGGAACCCTCACCAACGCAGTGCTTGCCGTGAATGTTTCCGGTGTCTCCTTTGGGGGCCTGTTCAATGCTGAAATTGACACGGCCACCTCCTATTTCAGACTGGCAGGCGGCGTGATAAGCGCTAATCCGGATGATCTTGTCCACCTGACCGTGGCTGATCAGACGCTTTCGGGACTGTTTGTCATTGAAAGCCTGACCACAACAGCAGGGGATCGGGTGGTTAAAATTTCAGCCACATCGGTGTCCATGTCCCTTGCATCCGATATGGTGACCCTTGATAACGCCCAGGGTGCCCTGATCCTGATGCAAACCGGCATTGCCGGAAAAGTTGAAGGGGATGTGGCCCTGCACATCACGGGCCTTCACACCACGGCAAGCTTCAGCCTTGAGATCAACACCCTGTCCGTTGCGGTCAATGAGACCTTTCATTTTGACGGGGCCGATGACATTGTCCTTACACTTCCTTCGGGACCCTATGTGAAAATCACAGGCATCCATGTGAGCCTGACCATCGGTGACACCGACGCACTTATGCTCACCGGAAATTTTTCCTTTGAACAGAAACAGGTGGACACAGGCACGGGAACACCCGTAATCGTCACCACCCTGGCCGTTACAAACGGCGAATTTACCTATGAAAACAACGGTGTGACAGGCGCTGAAGGTGCCTTTATTGTCACCCCGGAAGGTATAGCCGGGATCATCTCCGGTGATGTGGCTCTTGCAGCCGGTGATTTTAGTGTGGGCGGAAGCTTGGGGCTGCGTATCAACGCTTCAGATCATGGAGTAGATGAAACGGTGACCCTTTCCGGAAGAACCATCAGCATCACCTTCAGTGATACGGAAGTGGTCACGGGGACCTCACCCTTCTTTCAGATTTTCGGGTCCAACATGAGCTTGAAGATTGCCGACTTCATCACCATTGAGGGCTCTTTTGTCTACACCAGCGCAGGGAGTTATCAATGGTTTGCCGGTTATGGTCTTGAGGTCTTTTTAGGCAGCGGCCCGGCCAGACTTGCGGATGGCAGCATCAATCCCGCAGCAACCGGTGTGCTTCTCACCAATGCCACGGTGGGGCTGATCAAATATTCGGAAAGTGAATACGCGCTTGTTGCACGGGGCACCGTGTCCCTCATCGGCATCAGCCAGGTGACCATGACGGGAACCGTCACGGTCCGCGTGAATAACAGCGGCCTTGTGGTTGATGAAGTCCTTGAGATTCCCGGAACGGAAAATGAGGTGATCGTCCGTTTCAGCACCGTGGACCTGGTCAGAAGTTTCAGGGGAGACGGCATTCACATGTCGGTCCTGGGCCAGAGTCTTTCAGGCAGTTTTTCCTTTGGCCAGTTGAGTCTTGATCCTGACGGCACACCGGATTCAGGTGATGAACAACAGGTTATTGAAATTGCCGCCGAGCATGTGAACATGGAACTGGGTGGCGGTATTGTTAAGGCCGAAGAAGGTCACGGAGCATTTCTTTTTACCGAATCAGGTCTGGCGGGTCAGCTTTCAGTCACCCTTTCCACCGGGATACCAAATCTTGATTTCAGCGGCACCTTTGGACTGGGCATCAACACCATGGGCCAAAGCATGACCTTTACCTCGTCCATGGGTGAGGCGGTCAGTCTTGTGGCCGGGCCTTATTTAAGAATTTCAGGCACTGCCGTCACTCTGTCCATCCTGGGCCAGAGCCTTGACGGGAATGTTTATATAGAGCAGATCACCTCTGCCACAGGCGCATCGGTCACACGGCTTGCTGCATCACAGGTATCCTTAAGTCTGGGAGATGGCAGTACCAATTATGTTGTCTTGACCCAGGGCCAGGGTTCCTTTGTGTTAAGTTCCCTGGGCGTGTTTGGAAAACTTTCCGCCGATGTGACGATCCAGAATCTGCCGGGTGTGGATTTTATCGGAACATTCGGACTTTCCGTGAACACCACGACCATGGCGGTCAACGAGTCCTTTGTGGCCAATGGCGCCAACGTCTCGATTGTTCTTCCAAAGGGCCCGTATTTCCGTATTGACGGCACGAATATGGAGCTGAGACTTTTGGGCCAGACCTTGAGCGGAAACCTTTCTTTGGAGCAGGTCACAAATGGTGAAGGCCTTAGCCGTGTCAGACTGGCGGCCACACAGATCCGGTTCAGCCTTAATGATGGCGGGAGCGATCTGGTGACCTTGAGCAGTGGCCAGGGCTCCATGGTTCTTTCAGACCAGGGCCTGGCAGGTGAATTGTCCGGCACCGTTGCAGTGCTTGTTCCCGGCCTTTCTGTCCAGGGCCTCTTCACCCTCCAGATCAATCAGACCCCATCTGCGGTGAATGAACAACTGGAGGTTAACGGCAGTGAGATTCTTCTGGCCCTGCCCGCAGGCTCCTATCTTCGGATTGCAGGGGAGAATGTGTCCTTAAGCCTCTTTGGCCAGAGTCTTACCGGTAATTTCAGTTTTGCAAAAACAGGGGCTGATGTTGAACTTGATATGACTGATGTGACCCTTTCACTGGGTGATGGAAGCAATGCCCTGGTTTCAGCCCATCTTGAATCGGGTCATATCCGGATCACCAGCGCCGGCGTTGTCGGCCTCATTGAAAATTTCGAACTTACGGTGGGCGTAAGCGGTGTTGCCATAGGTGGAAATTTCAACCTGGACATCGACACCGCCACCCTGGGATCCAAACATCTTCGTCTTGTGGGCAATGGTGTGACCCTGGATGTTTTCGGCCAGAGCCTTGGCGGAAATTTCACTTTTGAAAAGGCCACGGCATCCGATGGCAGCCAGATCGTTAAAATTTCAGTTACGGCCTTGAACCTGACTCTGGGCGATGGGACCAGCACCTTTGTCCATGTCACGGACGGCAGTGGGGCCATGCTGTTGAACAGCCTGGGCATGGCAGCCCAATTCACCGTATCCGCAGACTTCACCCTGCCCGGCATCATTGTGGATGGCGGGACCTTGAACTTTGAAATGAACACGGCACAGGCCCGGATGACAGACAGCGCCATGGGTCTTGATCTTGCCGCAGGTCCCTATGTCCGGGTTTCTCTGATTGGGGCATCCGTGACCATTGCCGGGAACGTGCTGGCCGGGAATTTCTATTTTGACCGCAGTGAGGATGAGGCTGGCAATGCTGTGATTCGCATTGCCGTATCAGAGGTTTCGGTCACCGTGGCAGACCAGTCACTCACGGACGGAACCGGCGCCTTTGTTATTAAATCCTCGGGTGTGGCCGGTGTGATCTCAGGAGACGCGGCAATTTCTGCAGGTCCTGTGGATGCAGGCGGCTCCATTGTTCTTCGGATCAACACCACGGGTGCTGCCGTGAACGAAAGTATGACCATCAACGGCCAGGTGATCACCATCACCTTTGGTGAATCCGAAGGAAATATCTTTGCATTTTCCGTGTCAGACCTGTCTTTGACCATTGCCGATTTCATCACCATCGAAGGCAATGTGAGTTTTTCTGACAGCGGCAGCCGCAGTGTCTTTGCCGGTGACGGCCTGATGATTTTTATGGGACAGGGCCCGGCACGGTTGGAAAACGGGGACATGAATCCCCTGGCCAGAGGGGTTCTGCTTTCAGATGCCCGCATCGGCCTTATTCGAATCACCGGAGGCGCTGAAACCACCTACGCCCTCGTGGCCCAGGGCACCGTGTCCATCATCGGTTTTTCCGGGATCACCATTTCCGGCCAGGCATCGGTTCTGATCAACACCACGGGCCAGGCTGTCCAGGAGACACTGACCATTCCCAATTCCAGTGATGAGGGCGTGACCTTTGCCTTTGATTCAGCGGAAACCGTGCTGAGCTTTATGGTTCTTGACACGAACCTGAACCTCCTGGGTCAGAGCCTGTCCGGTGATTTTGCCTTTGATAAGATGACCGATGGGGATCTTGCCGGAACCCTGCGCATTTCAGCCCAAAATGTTGAACTTTCCCTGGGTGACGGGACCAACGATCTCATCGGTATAAGGGACGGACATGGCTCACTGATGTTCACGGGAAACGGCATTGCAGGAAGCCTGACCGCCACCGTGGAAGAATCGATTCCTTCCATTGAGTTTACCGGCACCTTTACCCTGGATATCAATACCACCCCCACGGCTGTCAATGATGTGTTTGTCTTTGGGGATGACACCGTGACACTGGCCATTCGTGCCGGGCCCTATATGAAATTATCAGGACGGAATGTGAGTCTTTCCGTTTTGGGACAGTCGCTCACTGGGAATTTTTCCATTGAGCAGTTGACATCGCTTGCCGGGGAATCCCTGGTTCGGCTTTCGGCAGACGATGTGAACTTCAAACTCTCCGCAGGCGCCACCGACGTTCTCACCCTGACCCAGGGATCCGGCCGGTTCATTATCAGCTCAGCAGGCTTTGCCGGCGAACTTTCAGGCCATGTGGCCTTTGATATTCCGGGGGCTGTGGAATGCTCCGGTCTGTTTACCTTAAAAATCAACACCGCAACCCAGGCTGTGAATGAGACATTTACAGACAGCGGCGTCACCCGATCCCTTAATCTTCCTGCAGGACCCTACCTGAGGGTTTCCGGCAGCGGTGTCCAACTGTCTGTCCTGGGCCAGACCCTAAGTGGGAATGTGGCCTTTGAAAAGGTTCAGACCGTGGGAGGCCAAAGCCTTGTACGTGTGGGTGTCAGCCAGATCAGCATGGCCCTCACCGCAGGCGGCCAAAATTTGATCAGCGTAAGCCAGGGCCAGGGCGCCTTGTTCATCAGCAGCCTGGGTCTTTCAGGCGAACTTTCTGCAAGTGTTGCCATGAACGTTCCCTCTCTCACCCTGACCGGTGCCTTGAAAATCAGGATCAACACCACGGACAGCGCGGTGAATGAAAATATCCTGGTGGGCGGCCTGCCTGTTTCGGTGATCCTGCCTTCGGGCCCCTATATCCGCTTAGAGGGCTCGGCCATCAGCCTGTCGGTTCTGGGCCAGAGTCTTTCCGGTGATTTTGCCTTTGAAAAAAGCACCCAAAATTTTGTGAGCGTGATCCGGGCCTCGGCCTCAAACGTGAGTCTCTCACTGGGTGGGGGCAAGGTCAGCCTTTCAAATGGAAGCGGCGATTTCATCCTGACCGATGAGGGCATGGCCGGTGTCTTGTCCATGGACATGGCCGTGAATGTGCCCAATATCACTTTGACTGGAAACATTGAACTTCGGCTGAACACCATCCAGGAAGATCAGGATCTCCTGTTGGGTGCTGATACGGTTCACCTTTTGGCAGGGCCCTATCTGAGGGTGGCTGTCTCCGAGACCCAGGCTGGAACCCCGGCCCGCTTGACCGTTCTCGGTCAGAGTCTGACCGGTTCCTTTGTTTTGGAACAGTCCGGATCCGGTGCCAGTGCCAAGGTTCTTATGGCAGCATCGGATGTTGCCATGGATCTTGCCGATGGGATTGTCACCGCCCAAAACGGATCCGGCTTCTTTGTGTTTACATCTACGGGTCTTGCCGGGAAACTGTCCGTGACTGTCTCGGTTACAACCGGTTCTGCTTTATCCTTCACCGGAAGCTTCGGCTTAGAACTGAACACCGGTACAGCCGCGATCAATGAAAGCATCCAGGTCGGCACAGCCTATCAGACCCTGGTTCTTGGTGCCGGTCCCTTCATAAAAATTTCAGGATCCGGCATCCGCCTGACCGTCATTGGTCAGAGCCTGACCGGTAATTTTGCCTTTGAGGAATCCACACGAGCCAATGGAACCTCGGTTGTGAAAATGGCTGCATCCGATGTGAGCCTGAACCTGGGCGGTGGCCTTCTCACCGTGACCCAGGGCCAGGGCCTTTTTGTGATCACCAGTGCAGGTCTTGGGGGCAGCCTTTCGGTGACACCCCACCTTTCTGTGACGGGCATCAGTCTTTCCGGAACACTGAAACTCGAAATCAACAATACCGACCAGGCCATCAATGAAACCTTTACTGTGGCGGGTTTGGAAAAAACCCTTGTCTTAGCATCCGGCTCCTATGTAAAGGTGGCCGGTGAAAGCCTGTCCCTGTCTGTTTTGGGTCAGACCCTCCGGGGTAATTTCTCTTTTGAAAAAAGTGCCCTGGGCATGGACCTTGACTTCAGTTCCGTTGAAATCGGTCTGGGGGACGGCACCACCGATTATATCCAGGTGACCAACGGGTCCGGCCATTTTACGCTGATCAGCACAGGCCTTTACGGTGAATTTGACGCCACCCTGGGTGCGGCTATCCCCAATGTAAGCTTTGTCGGGACATTCAGTGTCCAGGTCAACAACACCGGTGTGACTCAGGGGACCATTGAAAACGGATTCAGGATCCAGGGCACAGATATTGAGCTTTCCGTGGCCGGCCAGAGTCTGGGCGGTGATGTGGTCATTGTTCAGACAGAAACGAAAGGCATTGACGGCATTTCAGGCACGGCCGATGATGAATCGGTCATGGGCATTGCCCTGAGTTCGGTTCATATGACACTGGGCACGGGCACCACGGATTATGTGAATGTCACGGATGGTACCGGCAGCCTTTTGATCAATGGCAACGGCCTTGCCGCTGATTTTGAAGTTGATGCCAATGTGACCAATCTGCCCGGGTTTGCCTTGACTCTGCCTTTGGTAAAACTTCAGATCAATACGGGAAGCCAGGCGGTCAACGAGAGCTTTGACATGCCCGATAGCACCGTGACCCTTTCTGTCCAGGCCGGTCCCTATGTCCGGGTGTCTGTGATGGGAGCTGAATTGACCATGGGCGGCACCACCGCTGGGGCAGGGGTCGTCCTTACCGGTGATTTTTTCTTTGACCAGAGCACGAAAGATGTGGCCGGTGTCATGGAAACGGTCACACGCATTGCCATGGATCATGTCAGCCTGCAAATGATGGTTCTCGGCTCAATGCAAGGACTCACCGAGGGTCAAGGAGCCTTTGTCATTGAGACAGGCGGCATTGCGGGCTACCTTTCAGGGAAAGCCTCCATTGCAGTCGGTGAGATGAGTGTGGGCGGCAGTTTTGGCCTCCGGGTCAATAAATCCGGTGTTGAAGTTCACGAAAGCATTGAGATCGGCGGAAAAACATTTAACATCGACTTTGACGACGGCACGGATATCTTTTCCTTCTTTGGCAGTACATCCATCAATATCGCAAATTTTGTGGTGGTTGAAGGGGATTTCAGTACCACCATCACTGCCGAGGGTGAAACCCTGGCCGTGGCCAATGCATCCGTCTTTATGGGTGACGGTCCAGGACTGATCGAAGGTGAGATCAACCCCGCAGCCAAGGGTATTCTCCTTTCCAATGCCGAGTTTGCCTTTATCCGTCATGCCGATGCCGGTCAGCCCTGCGGGTTTACCTATGCCTTTTATGCCAGGGGCGATGTCAGCATCCTGGGAGTTCCGGGTGTGACCCTTTCAGGCACAGCCATCATTGAGGTCAACACCACCGGTGATGATGTGGATCAGACCATTGCCATTAATGCGGACTCGTCGGTTCGTGTGAATGTGGCTGACAGTGAGATGCGATTTACAGGGGATAACCTTGATCTTACTCTGATGGGCCAGACCCTTTCCGGAACCTTTAGTTTCTCCAGAGATACTCTGACCGGTTTTACCACCATCATGGCGGATGACGTGGAACTGTCCCTGGGCGGAGGAATCGTCAGCCTGATCAACGGGGCAGGGGCCATTGTGATCCGTGACGGCGGTGTGGCCGGACGCGTTCAAGGGGATGTCAGTTTGAACGTCTCCCAGGATATTACGTTTGGAGCAGGATTTGCCGTTTCCATCAACACCACCACAACGGCCATTACCCTGCCCACGGCCGTGATTCTACCGGCCGGTCCTTATCTGAAAGTTGAAGCTGAAAACCTTGACATGACCGTGTTCGGCCAGATACTCACCGGGAATTTTGCCTTTGAGCAGGTGTCGGGGAACAGCAATCCCCAGGCCGAAAGCAACCCGGATTACCAGGCCAGCTCCATCCTCACCCTGGCCGCCACCCATGTGAGCTTTGCCCTTTCCGTGGGCGGCAGTGATGTGGCGTCCCTGACTGATGGTCAAGGAATTTTCATTTTCACCCAGGGCGGCATGGCCGGACGTCTGGGCGGTACCGTGGCCTTTAATATTCCGGGTGTGACCGTGTCAGGGACCTTCGGGCTCAAGATCAATACAACAAACCAGGCCGTGAACGAGCAGTTTGAGGTGGCTGGAGAAACTGTTCATCTGAACCTTGTGGCCGGACCGTTTCTCAGACTCGATGCCGTGGATGCTTACCTCAGAATTATGGGCCAGCGTGTTTCCGGGAATTTTGCCTTTGAGCAGATCACGGCAACCAGCGGCGATTCCATCGTTAAAATTGCAGCATCCCATGTGAATGTCGGGCTGGGCGACGGCAACACTGATTTTATCAGCCTGACAGAAGGCTCAGGCCAGCTTGTCATCAAAACAGCCGGACTTGCCGGACGTCTCAGCGGCACGGTCAATGTGAATATCCCGGGCGTGACCTTCAGCGGCAGCCTTTCCCTGGCCATCAACAACACCGTGGATGAGATCCATGAAAGCTTTGACGTGGGCGGTGAAACCGTTCTGCTTGATCTTGTTTCCGGACCCTATGTTCGAATCGAGGGCAGTGATCTGACCCTGACCATTCTGGGCCAGAGTCTTTCGGGAAACATCTCCTTTGAACAGTTCACACGGGCCGATGGGGAGCGCCTGGTCAAGATCGCCCTGAGTTCTGTCAGTCTGGGACTGGGTGACGGCAGTACGGATATACTTTCCCTTGAAATCAATCAGGGCGCCTTGCTGGTAACCCAGGCAGGCATTGCAGGGAAGATCGAGGTCGCCATGACCCTGAATCTTCCCGGTGTGTCCTATGAAGGTGCCACGGTTCTTTCCATCAACAACACCCACCGTGTGATCAATGAGACCTTTGATGTGGGTGGCGACACCCTGACCCTGGATTTGCCCATGGGACCCTATCTCCGGGTGGAAGTCAAAGGACTTGTCCAGGGAGATCCAGCCCGCCTGACCCTTCTGGGCCAGAGTCTTTCGGCGAACCTGGTTTTTGAGCAGACCACCAACAGCTATGGCCAGAAACTGGTGCGACTGGGTCTTTCGGATGTGAGTCTTTCATTTGGGTCCGTGGTCAGCCTGACCGAGGGCCAGGGTTCCCTGCTTCTGACCCCGGCCGGGATTGCCGGTTCCATTGAAGCGGACGTTGCCCTTAATGTTCCGGGCGTGACCTTTACCGGAAATTTTAGTCTTTCCATCAACAATACAGCCACAGCGGTTCACGACTGGATGAACGTAAACGGGACCCTTATCTCCCTTGATCTTCCAGCCGGACCCTATATGAGAATCCAGGGCCTGGGTATTTCATTGAATGTGCTTGGCCAGCGCCTTGCCGGTGATTTTGCCTTTGAACAGTCTGAAGGCCGGGTGGTGATCGTGGCCAACAACGTCAGCCTGGGCATTGGAAACGGCCAGACCGATTTTGTGTCCCTAAGTTCAGGCACAGGCCTTTTCCTGATCACCGATGCAGGTCTTGCCGGAACCCTGTCTGCCAATGTTGCCGTCGCCATTCCGGGAATTTCGGTTTCAGGCCGGTTTGCCCTGCTTTTAAACAACACAGGTGAGGCGGTTACAGATTCCTTTACCCTGGGTAACGATACCATTGATATCTTTTGTGAGGCCGGACCTTATGTAAAGGTGGACCTGAACCAAGGGGTCTTGACGGTTCTGGGCCAGAGTCTTTCAGGAAATTTCAGTTTTGAGCAGGCCACCACAGGCCTTAATGAGCGCGTGGTCAAGGTCGGAGCCACGAATGTTTCCCTTTCCATTGCCCTGGGCGGATCAAACATCGTGTCCGTGACCAACGGTTCGGCCCTGTTTGTGATCACCAGCGCAGGCATGGCCGGTGAGATCAGCGCATCCATGACCCTGACCATACCGGGCCTTGCCACAGCATCGGCCGACAATGTGACCGTATCCATCAACAACACCCTCCAGGCCGTGGATACAAGCCTTGAGGTGAATGGTGTCACCCAAACCCTTGGACTTCCCCAGGGACCCTATGTGAAGGTTTCGGTCCAGGGCATGAATCTGACCATTCTGGAACAGACCCTGACCGGTAATTTTGTCTTTGAAAAGCTGACCACCGCCGCAGGCACCAGCGTGCTTCGCATGGCCGCCACCCAGGTGAGCCTGTCTTTGGGTGATGGCACCACGACCTTTGTGAGCGTCACCGAAGGTCAGGGGGCTCTTCTGATCAATTCGGCCGGGCTTGCAGGATCTTTGAACGCCCATGTGGCCATTGATAATATTCCGGGCGTGACCTTTTCAGGGACCTTCAAACTGGCCTTGAACACCATGAACGTTTCGGTCAACGAGGTCTTTACCCTGGGAAGCAGCCAGATCAACCTGGTCCTTCCGGCCGGACCCTACCTGAAAGTGGAAGGCCTGAATGTGGTTCTCGGCGTGGCCGGTCAATCCATCTCAGGAAATTTTGCCTTTGAACAAATCACCGAGGGCACCGAAAAAATCATTCGGATCAGCGCATCCAATGTCAGCCTGAAACTGGGTGGCGGAGCTGGTGATGTGGTTTCCGTGACCAACGGATACGGTTATCTGGTGGTCACATCAAACGGCATGGCCGGAGCCGTGGGTGCCACGGTGGGCCTCAATGTGCCGGGCGTGTCCTTTGGCGGAAGCTTCAATGTGCTGATCGTCCAGGCCACAGGCCCCATGAATCAGGATATCGTCGTGAACGGCGAGACCGTGAATATCACGGTGGATGGCGGCACATCCTACGTCAAAGTCCAAGGGCTTTCCGTGTCATTGAGCATTTTGGGCCAAACTCTTTCCGGTGATTTTGCCTTTGAAAAAATCTCCTCCACGGACACCAACGGCGTGATCAGGAACGTGATCCGCATTGCCGCCGCAAATGTGAGCATGGGCCTTGGAAACGGCACCACGGATTATGTGGTGGTTGAAAACGGGTCCGGGTCTCTTCTGGTCACATCAGCCGGACTGGCAGGCCAGGTTCAAGCGACTATCCGGGTTCAGAATATCCCGGGCGTGTCTTTCAGCGGCACCTTCAGTCTTTATATCAATAACACAAATATGGCTGTGAATGAGCAGTTTGACGTGGGCGGTGAACCCGTATCCATGAGCCTGGTTGCCGGTCCCTATGTGCGTGTGGAAGGGGACGATGTGATCCTGACGGTTCTGGGCCAGAGCCTTTCCGGGAATTTCAGTTTTGAGCAGATCACCACCACCGGAGGCACCAGGGTGGTTCGTGTGGCCGTCTCCGAGGTGACCCTTGACCTGACCAGTGGCGGGGAGACCATGCTCAGCCTGAGGATCCCCAGCGGAGCCATGTTGATCACACCCCAGGGCATTGCCGCCAAACTCACGGTGGCCCCGGATGATCTGACCCTTGTCCCGGGACTGACCTTGAGCTGTGATACCATCACCTTTGAGATCAACACACTGCCCATGGCCGTGAATGAAACCTTTACTTCGGGCACCACCACCGAATACATGGTCCTGCCCGCAGGTCAGTTTGTCCGCATGGTTGCCCTGAACGCAGGGATCACCATTGATGGGTACACCCTTTCGGGCAACCTTTATTTTGACCAGGCCACCAACGCCACAACCGGTGTGAAGATCACCCGCCTGGCAGTGACCGGCGTTGATTTCAGTGATGCCGGCCTGGGCGGAAGCATTGAAAACGGCCAGGGTGCCCTGATCATTACATCAACGGGCGTGGCCGGTCAGATTTCAGGCCGGGGCTCCATTGCCGGAGGTGCTGCCGAAGCCACGGTGGGCCTTCGAATCAATACCACCGGCGGGGCTGTGGACCAGACCATTGACGTGAACGGAACCAGCATCATCGTCCGATTCAGTGCAACGGAAACCGGCTTCAGCTTCTTTGCAAGCGATATTAAAATCACCATTGCCGACTTTGTGTCCATCGAAGGGTCTGTTGTGTTCAGCGGCAATTCTTTTGCCGGTGAAGGCATCGAGATTTTTGTGGGCAAAGGGCCTTACCGCAATGACGAGGGCGAGGTGAATGAGGATGCCATTGGCGTTCTGCTCACCCAGGCCCAGATCGGCCTTGTGCGATTTGACGGAGGAAAATATGCCCTCCATGCCGAAGGCACCATTGCCTTTGTGGGCCTGGACGGACTTAAGGTCAGTGGCCATGGCGTCATCGACGTGAACAATTCCGGCCAGATCGTGAACCAGACATTGAATATTCCCAACACGGAACGGTCCGTGACCGTTCAGTTCAACACCAATGCCCTGGTCACATCCTTTACCGGCACCATAGAAATCAACATTGCCGACATCCTTGAAATCGGAGGAACGGTCAGTTTTACGAAAAAACCCACGGGTGAAGTGGCCGTGGGCCTTGCTGGTGCCTATGTGCGCATCACCATCGGCGGCCAGGAATATTTTGAAATCGGTGGAAACGCCGCCTTTACCATGGGTGGGACCGACGGTTTTAAAATGCAGAGTTTCAGGGTCAACGGCTTTCAGATTTTTGGCCAGGTGGGCATTGATGTGCCCTCAACCGATACGCCGGTTCTTTTCCCCACAGCCGATATGGGTGCCACCAGCTTTGGCAAGGATGCTGTTGAAATCAGCAACCTGGGTTACATGGCCTACGACAGGACCGAAACCAATAATCTGTCGGCCGATAAGAAATACATTGACGTGGTCTTTGCCGATCCCAATGGCGTGGGTTTGAACGAAGCCAGCATCCTGGACAACCTGCCGGAATTTACCCTGTCCATAAACGGCCAGGTCATTTCGGGCATCACAGTGAACGGACGTCCGGTCAAGGTTCTGGATGGCTACCCCAACACCTACAGGTATGCGCTCACCGGAAATTTCAGCCAGATCGGTGATATCGAGGTCAATTTTATTGCAGGGGCCTGGTATGACAACAACGGCGTGGCCAATTTTGCCGAAACCGAACACTTTTCCCTGGTGAACCGCAAAGCCGATGGCGAACTTCCCCCGCCAGCGCCTTCGGCCAAACTCTCGGCGCCCTTGGGCGGTGAAACCCTGGCGGTTACCTCCATGAACGGCAAGCGGTACATTGATGTGACCTTTATCAGCCGCAGCGGTTCGGCCATTGATGCCACCAGCATCAACGGCGACGAATTCACCCTGGGCGGTCTGGGTGTGGGAGACATCAAAATGATGGTGGGAACCGGTGGACGGCCCGATATTGTGGGTCAACCCGTCCTGATTTCCGGAACCACCTACCGCTACTATCTGAAAGATGCGGACACCACCAACACCCTGGATCTGTTCAATGCCGGTGAAGTGGTGGTCAGCTTCAGGGCCAATTCATTCAAGACCCTGGATGGTACCTTCAACAACGCCATGACCGATAAATTCACACTGGATGCAGCAGCAGTCGGTCAGGCCAGCTCCACCAAGAATATCAATCTGGGACCCCTGGTTCTCCAGGGCCCCCATGTGGGCATCGAAGACATCGGATTCAAGGACGGATTTTTAATGCTGACCATCGGCATTGGTGTGGATCGCGCCACCCTGGCCTTTGGCGGCAGTTCCGGAAGCACCCAGCAGCAGAGCAGCGGAATGACAGCCGATTTGATCGGTGTTCTGGGGACCTTTGATTTTGGCATCGATGTGTTTGCCCTTTTGAGCGGTAATGTGCGGGTGAATGTTCCGGGTAATTTCGGTTTCAGGGTGGCAGCTCTGGAGGTCATGGTTCCGGGCGTCCTTGAAATCGAAGCCGAAGGCATCGTGATCAATTATAACGCTGCCCCCAAAACACCCGAAGCTCCGGTTGATCCGGGGGCAGGGGCCAGCGATGAAGATATTGCCGCCTACCAGAAGGCCTTGACCGCCTACCAGAAAGAGCTTGAAGAATATCCGGCCCTTTATCAGGCCTACATGAACCAGGAAATCCTGCGTGTTGAATCAGCCAAGGTGACCTTCCCATCCTTTGGCGT
>Ga0180007_10001431_pt1 | contig 32747 bp, 26 predicted proteins | sample MM_PC_MetaG_FD_121122 | JGI IMG/M metagenome (GOLD analysis project Ga0180007, IMG submission 121122) | Groundwater microbial communities from the Aspo Hard Rock Laboratory (HRL) deep subsurface site, Sweden - MM_PC_MetaG | ecosystem: Environmental > Aquatic > Deep subsurface > Groundwater... | reverse complement strand
TGAGATCCAGACCGAACTACATAATAGTGGGCGAGATCAGAGGGAAAGAAGGAAGCGTCGCATTCCAGGCAATGCAGACAGGACACCCTGTCCTATCTACCTTCCACGCGGCGTCCACCAGGAAACTCATCCAGAGGTTCACGAGCGACCCGATCAATGTTCCGATAACATTCATCGATAACCTCAATGTCGCTTTCTTCCAGGGAGGAATATATCGTGAAGGCAAGTTCCTCAGAAGGACCCAGTCCATAGATGAAATCGTAGGGTACAACGAAGAGCTCGGAGGGATAATGACGAGAACCATCTTCCTCTGGAACGCCGCCGACGATAGCCATGTCTTCAAGGGGATGAACAATTCGTACATTCTGGAAGAGAAGATCGCGATCAAGAGAGGATATAGTGACAAGCGCAGAATCTATTCCGATTTGGCATTGCGGACGAAGATATTGGAAGAGATGGTTTCGAGGAAGATTTTCAAATATAGCGAGGTTGCCAAGCTCTTTATGGAGTTCCAGAAGAAGGGGGTGAGTGGCCTACCGTTCCCCGTATAGGCCAGGTCCATGCAAGGCAGCAATTTCAAACGGCTTTATCAGTCCCTCGATATGCCTGTTGAGAAGTACTTCACGAGGTACGCGCTCCCACTGATGATCATCGGAATAGGGATCACGACTGCCGTAGTCGTCATATTTCCTGGCTTGGCCGCCGATCCTACGTTCAGATACGTGATCCTGGCCATACCAATCCTCTTCGCGGTAATCGCAGTCATATTCCCGGCACTCCAGGGAGAAAGACGAAAGATGCAGATAGAGAGGAATATGCATCTGTTCATAATCAGAATGAGCGTGCTTGCGAGCTCCAAGCTCCCGAGGAAGAAGATGCTGGAGATCCTCTCGAAGGTGAAGGAATACGAGGCGCTAAGCATTGAGGTCGAGAAGATCTACAAACTAATGGAATATTGGAATATGGGCTTGTCAGATGCTGCCAGAACAGTCGCTAGGAAGACGCCATCGCCTATGTTGGCAGATTTTCTAGACAGGCTTGCGCACTCATCGGACGCGGGTGAGGACCTTGAAGGGTTTCTCAACAAGGAGAGGGATGTCGCTATGAGCGTCTACATCAACAAGTATGAGACGGCTTTGAAGGACCTCGATCTCCTCAACGAGATATTCGTCGCCGTACTCATCTCTTTGATGTTCATGCTCGTGTTCGTATCGCTACTGCCAGTGTTCGTGGACATTTCGATCGAGCTGATCCTGCCAGGCGTAGCCCTCCTGTTCGTCGTTATAGAATTGATGGTGCTGTACTTGGTAAAATCACTGCTACCATCGGATCCAATATGGCATAATATGGACGAGAAAACTGGTGTGGATAGCACCCTTAAGACTGTCCTTCCTGCAACATACGCTGCCTGCATATCACTCGCCGTGTTTGGAATAATGGTGAACGTACCGCTCACCGCCATAGTGGCACTATTCGTCACGCCGCTGCTCTATCCAGGATATCTCATCAGGAAGGAAGAGAGCAGAGTGAGGGCCAGAGATGAGAATTATGATTCGTTCATGCGAGCTGTAGGGAGCTATGCATCAACATCTGGTTCCGCAGTGACGGAAGGTGTTGGACGGCTAAGCAAGCATGATTTCGGGGAGCTGACCGACGCAGTCGTGACATTGTTCAAGAGACTCCTGACCAGAATAGACCAGATACGTGCATGGAACTCTTTCGCGGCTGAGAGCGGGAGCAACCTGATATCGAAGTTCACCGAGATGTATGTGGTCGGACTGTCGGTCGGTGGGAAAGTAGATGATGTCATAGAGATAATCAGCGACAATTTCGTTAAGCTAATGGGAGTTCGAAGGAAGAGATACCAGTCAGCAGATAACATGCTTGGGACTCTGTACGGCATGTCCGTTGGTATAACGTTCACTCTTTTCTCAGCGCTATCCCTTATGCAACTCCTCAATCAGATGAACGACCAGTTCGCCCTCTCGGAGACGACTATCGCCCTACCCATTGCGCTGAAAGGGTTCAATCTTGACATCGCAGAGACGGTCTTCCTGCTCATCATGCTCGCGCATGCACTCATCTCAGCGAACCTGATATCATTCGCAAGCGGCAGCCACAAACACAGTTTCTACATCAATTTTGCGATACTCACGTGGATATGCACTGTGACCGCAATTGTCACCCAATTGATGTTGGACAAGGTTCTAAGACTGTCCTGAAGAAGAGTGGGAAGCGCCTGCGTGTTCCCGGCTGCGGCCCAGATAAAGAATTTGGCCACCGAATTTGCCTTTCCACATCGTTCTCGGGACAGAGAACGTTAAGTTGCGGGCCATCGCCGGTTTACGACAGACGCTTGGATGCACGATTGAAAAAACCCGAGATAAGCATTTGTTCAGGAATATCTTGAATGAAAATCTCGCGAGATTCTTTCATCGATGTTAATGACGCATATCTGGCCAGATTTCGTGCCGCTTGGCCTCGGTGATAGTCAGGAGCGAGAATTGAGTGCTAACCCTTATGAGTATAGGAGCGTGATTTTTCCATATGGCCACCGTGAGCCGGACGACGCTAGCGAGCTGTTTGCTCTGCGTCCTGCTTCTTCCGATGACGCTGATGGTCCTGCTCCAAGGACCGACTGCGCCGTCCGCTCACGCATTTCCCATAGATGATTTTGGAGATAGTATCAGACTTACATTCAATCCGGACGTGACGACGAATATCTCAGCCGCCGTGGATACCAGCGGGGATATCCACATCGTATGGGAGGACTATAGATCTGGCAACGGCGACATATACTATGTCAAGTTGGATGCCGAAGGGAACAAACTGACCAACGATGCCAAGATATCTAACGATTCGGCTCGGTCGATACACCCGACCATCGCGGTCGATTCTTACGGACATGTATATATCGTCTGGGAGAGCGTGACCAATGACACCTCTGAACTGTATTTTGCGAAGCTGTGGTATTACGCGAGCAACATCACGTTCCTCGAGAACGGGCTGAGAGTCTCTGACTCGAATCCGGCAAACTCGACTGAACCAGATATGATCGTCTGTCCAGATGGGAACCTAGCTATGGTATGGACAGATGCGAGGAACGACATCGGTGACGGCAACCTCGAGATATACTACAAGAGGTTGAGAGCCACGGGCACATCGCTCACCACGGACACTAGGATTACTGGCGACGTCGGCATATCAGAGCATCCGAAGCTCGATATTGGCCCCGATGGAATGATTCACATCGTTTGGTATGATTTCAGAGACTCGAGCAGCGGACTCGTGATCAATCACGGTGTCTTCTATAGGAAGGCTCTCCAAGACGGAACCACTGTCACGAACGAAACAAGAATCACCTTCGCATCGCCAATATCAAGGCCGGACATAGCAGTCGACACTGATGGAAATGTCCATGTCGTCTTCGACGATGACAGATATGCAAGCTTCGACATATTCTACACATTGTTGGATCCGGATGGAAACACACTAGTCGACGATAGGAACATCTCTCCAAAGGATGACTATCAATCAAGATATCCGAGGATATCACTGAGCGATTCCGATGCGGTCGATGTCGTATGGCAGGACAACGCGACAGGATCGTGGACCGTCCATTACTCAGCAATGTCATACATCGGGGCCATCGAGGTTTACGATCAGCCACTCACGACGGATCTGGTGGGAAATGCCACTATACCCATCGTCATGTGCGCCAGAGACAACAACACCTTTGTGTTGTTCAGAGGTGACTCCCCGAATCAGGAACTCTTCTTCCAGAGGACTCATCGGCCTGACCCATGCATCCTTGCTCCGGATTTGCGGGTCTCCACGGTCCAACCATTGGTAGATTCGACGATTTGGATCAACGCTACCGTCCGGAATCTCGAAGGTGACACTATCACGGATCTGGTCGTAGCATTGAAGGTAGATTCGGTTATCGTGCAGGAGACGACCCTGGCGTCGCTGCCAAGTGGGTCAGCGACCCCTGTCTCTTTCAGCTACGTGGCGCAGGAAGGGGACACGAGTGTCGGGATCGCGGTCGACCCGTATCAGCAGGTCAGAGAGATAGATGACGATAACAACGATATGACTTCAACCATCACAGTCAGGACGCTTGGGGTCAGCGTGGTATCCGATGCGACGAGCAGACAGGCGAATCCGGGAGAGGATGTCGCCTTCAACCTGACTATCATGAACGAGGGGTCCTCGACATTCAGCTTCGTTCTATCCAATTCGACGCTCGAAGACGGTTGGAAGATCGATCTCGGTGGCAGTCCTGCAGATCATTACACAATTCCGACTACGACCAGCACAATCGCGCAGGTAATCGTAGCAGTCCCACAGGATACTCTACCAGGCCCGAGACGATTCTACATAGATGTAAACTGCACTGAGAGGAGTTCCGTAAGCGCAAACATGTCACTCATGATAGACGTGACCAAGACGGGGGCCCTGTCGATCATATCCCCAGCAGGAGGGAATGTGGAACCTACGATCCCAGTCACCTACACGTTCACTGTGTGGAATACCGCGAACTCGAACGACAGTTTTGAGATATCAGCCACGGATGAGAGGGGATGGACCCTCGAACTCTCCCAGGAGTCAGTAGATCTTCAGCCAGAGGAAAGAGTGGAGATGTCCCTGACCGTCAGCCCTGCGAGATACGATCCGCCCGGAACAACAAATATGATCACATTCAGTATCGAATCCACCAATCTATCGGAGAACACGGCTGAAGCGAATCTCTTGTGCCTCCAAGGGCATCACAGAGAGGTCGACCTGCGAATAACTCAGCAGGCATACACGAACCTATCTGTGCCAGAAAGTAGGGAGATTGTATATGTGCTTCAGGTGCAGAATCTTGGGAACTCGAATGATACATTCAGCATCGGTCTATCAGAAACTTCCTCGTTCTGGATGTACCTGAACACGTCGTACCTGTTCTTGGGGCCAGGAGAGAACGGCAGCCTCCGATTGACCATGGTTCCCGGCATAGACATCCTTTCGGGATTCTATGAATTCAATGTCAGTGCAGTCTCGGAAGCCGACCCTCAGGCATATGACACCCAGGAAATGGGTGTCAATGTACTACCATACTATGACCTGCACGCTAGCGTCGACCGTGCGGAGATACACGCGCGCAAGGGAAACACAGTATTCGTCAACCTTACGATCGAGAACACAGGCAACATAGTGGATGTTGTAGACCTCTATGTCTATCTAGACGTATTCAACACCTCGGTTGCGGTGATCGATGACCTGGAGTACAACCTCGAATCCGATCAGCTCCCGCAGATCTCTTTGAACCCGAGGGGTTCGATTACGATCATGCTCATCATCCCTATCACGAGTAACGCCTCGCTTGGAGTATACGAACTCTATATCGATATCGGATCCCTGATCGACCCTACAGTGACGACTAGCGAGAACATCGTCATAATCGTTGAGAAGGCCCCATCTTGGCTCAACGTATACGTTATAATAGCCATCGCAGGAGCTGCGGCAGCGGCTGGGATAATCATATTCCTACTGATCAGACGGAAGGCGGTCATGGAGCAGAAGAGAGTTGAGGAAGAGCGTAGGAGGAGGCAGGTCAAACGACGTCCGGCAGGTCCCCCGAAGAGGCAATCTAAAACGATTTGACGTGTGCCAGGAGTCGTGGATTGCAGTGTTGGCAGCTCGGAAAGCTTTAAGTATGGCACCAGATTATCGGGATTCAGGTGATTTAATTTGATGAAACCCCTGGCGGTTCTGAACAAAGCGATTAATCAGCAGGTTATCGTAGAGCTGAAGGGGAAGAGAGGATACCGCGGTATCCTCGACGGATACGACCCTCACATGAACCTGGTGCTGAAAAACGCAGAGGAGATCCGTGACAGTCAGGTCACCCGTAAGGTCGACTCGATCATCGTCCGCGGCGATAATGTGATTTACATATCCCCATGAGGTAGGATCAGATGACAAAGGGTACTCCATCGATGGGTAAGAGAAGCTCAAAGAAGACGCACATAGTATGCAGAAGGTGCGGCAGAAGAGCGTACCATGCCAGGCACAAGACCTGTGCGTCCTGTGGTTTCGGAGCTTCGGCAAAGATAAGGCATTACAACTGGGCCAAGCAGCATTGAATGATAAACTCATTCCTATGATTTGGGGGGTTGAGGTTAACGGAGCCCGAGCACCACCCGCGTGAGGAGTGCGGTGTTTTCGCCATAGCGTCGGTTTCCAGTGTTTCAATTGATATTTTCTATGCACTCAGGATACTCCAGCATAGGGGTCAGGAGTCCGCAGGGATCTCCGTCTACAACAACGGCATAAAATCAATCAAAGGAATGGGTCTGGCACATCAGGCATTGAAGGCTGATGACATCCAGAATCTGAAAGGAGACCTCGGCATAGGACATGTGAGGTATTCAACGGTAGGTTCGTCGACAATCGAGAATGCCCAGCCAATAGTCGTCTCGACCAACTATGGCGACATTGCTCTGGCGCACAATGGAGAGATAGTAAACGCAGACAAGATTATGAACGACCTTAAGAAGAAAGGATGGGCGTTCATCACGTCTTCGGATTCTGAGATCGTCATCAGATTGCTCGCCAACGACATAGCGAACACTGGCGACCCAATCAGGTCGATAAGGAACCTGATGTCTACCATACAGGGAGCATATTCCCTGGCAATAATGATCGATAACCGTGTGTTCGCAGTGCGTGACCCATATGGCATACGACCGCTCTGCGTCGGCAGGACGAAGACAGGCTATGCAGCGGCCTCTGAGAGCGTCGTGTTCGACACCCTTGGAGGAGAGCTGATAAGGGACGTCGAGCCAGGAGAGATCGTCGAATTGCTGCCAGGCGAGATAAAATCCATCAAGACAGGGTTGTCCAAAGGACAGGCCCATTGCATGTTCGAGTGGGTGTACATCGCCCGGGCGGATTCGTTCATGGATGGAACGCTCGTGTATGAGGCAAGACGCAGGATAGGAGAGCAGCTGGCGAAGGAGCAGCCTGTTGACGCCGATGTGGTAGTCCCGATCCCTGATTCTGGAAGATCGCACGCGATGGGCTATGCCGAAGCTTCTGGTATGAGGTATTCAGAAGGGTTGATGAAGAACAGGTATGTGGAACGCACATTCATCATGCCGGACCAGGCGGATCGAACGACTGGTGTCATGCTCAAATTGAACCCCATAAAGAGCGTTCTCAAGGACAAACGAGTGGTGTTGGTTGACGATTCGATAGTCAGGGGCACGACGATGAGGAAGATCGTGCAACTGGTGAGGAATGCAGGGGCGAAGGAAGTCCATGTAAGGGTAGGATCGCCCCCGATCATCGCTCCGTGTTACTTCGGAATCGACATGAAGACCAGGGACCAGTTCGCGGCCACGGGACGAACGGTCGAGGAAATAGGCAAGATGCTGACAGCAGACAGCCTCGGATACCTATCCGTGGAAGGACTTGTAGGAGCCATCGGGCATAACGCGAGTGACCTGTGCCTCGGGTGCCTCACGGAGGAGTATCCCATCCCGGTTCCTGGAGAGAAGGTCAGGTACCAGAGGAAGCTGGATTCTTTCACCTGACCGAGGTTGGCTCTCGGCAACATTTAACTACACCTACCATATACATCGCCACTCAAATGGGCCGGTAGATCAGCGGCAGATCGCTCGCTTGGCATGCGAGAGGTCGCGAGTTCAAATCTCGCCCGGTCCACATCCTTGCGTTTTCCAAGATGATCATATTGACGCGGGTCAGTCTCGGCTGCAATCATGATTAAGGACTTGTGCGATTCGCGATATTCTGACCATCTTCGTTCAGTAGATGCTTCCATCAGGCTGAGTCGAAGTAAGTACACCATCCTCTACGGATAGGGTATAGGCAGTTCCTCCGATTCCATCCCAAGTCGCTAGGTTGAATGTTGCCGTTCCCGTCATACGATACACGGAGATGCCGTGATAGGCCAACGTGGTCTTGGGTTCGCAGACTTCCGGTGGACCTGGTGTGTTCAGGAAGTATGCCACTCCACCCTCGCATGTGCATAAATCGAACAGTGTCACATCCCCGTTCAATTCGACACCAAGAGCCGTCTTCTCATCAATGCCGATACCCATGGCCCCGTCAGCCAATCCATCTTGTACGATGCGAGCCAAGAATGTCACGAGCCTCCCCATCCGATCCCTTGCAACGAAATGACTATCGGTGATCTTGCTGTCCATATTCGGCAAGCTCAGGAAGTCGTCGCCGATGGCAACGCGACGGTTATACGGATTCTTGAGAGCATCATCAGAGTCGATTGTATCGTTCTCAGCGGTGAACGCGAACTCACCCAATATGGCAAGGCCTGCGCTCGTGCCGCCAACAGGGGCTGGCTTGTTAGCGACATAATGTATCGCGTCCTCGACCGGTGTTCCCTTCCACATGCGGACATAATCCCATTGGTCGCCACCTGCAATGAATAGCGCCTCGGCGTTCCGTATCTTCTCAAGAACGAAGGCATCGTTGCACGCTTCAGATGACAGGAAGATTATGGTCTCGCATGAATCAACTCCACCGAGCTGCTTATAGATCCAGGGATTGTAAGCATCGGTTCCAGCACAGCGAATAACGACGAAATCACCGCCACCAGATTTGTCGATCATCCACTTCATTGCCGCGGCGATGTCGTTGCTCCCACCGGCCAATAACAAGCCTCCTGAGGTCGGTGTCACCACATCGTCCGATTCTCCGGCAACATAGTACTCGTATGTAGCATTTCCACCAGATGCCGGTATCGACAGCATCATGGTCGATGACAGCATGAATATCACAAGTACCCCAGCCGTTGCGTGTTTCCCGAAATTCATGATCCTCTCCCCTATCCAGTAGCGGGTGAATTGTTACATTATGCTTGCGATTCTCTCAACCCACCCCATATTTAAAGTCAGGTCAACCGACAAATCGGGGATTGGGATGCGGGTGAGGGATAGGCGGCCCGCTATCCGAGAATATTGAAAAAGCAATGGGTCTGATGATTCGAAAGCAATTCGGGACCAACCTTTGACAGCATCTCTCACGACTACTTCGTTCCCGTGGAGGATTTCATGGATTCAGCATGCTCAGCAATATTCCTGAGTGCATGAGCTCTGTCATCCAAATTCGCAGAATACATCGAGATGAGTTGAGATCCCTCGATGACTCCTGACGATCCCATCGATACTGCCGACCGTACATGCTCAGGGCGGGATATCCCGAAACCAATGGCGATCGGCAGACTAGTCTTGCCCCTTGTCTTCTGTATCAGTGATGGGACATTGTTGTGGACATTGTCCCTCTGACCGGTCGTTCCAGCAACTGATACGGCATAGACATATCCGGACGCATCGGATAGAAGATAGTCCAGACGGGACTCTTCCGTAGTAGGGGTAACCAATCTGATTATGTCAAGGCCAGTGTTTCGACAATGGTTCCGGAGATACTGGGATTCTTCAGGTGGCAAATCCACCACCAATAATGCGTCACCGCCAGAAGATGATAGGTCTTCGCAGAATCGCTTCACGCCGTATTTGAAAATCGGATTGAAATAGCTCATCACAACGAATGGCTTTGACACGGAGGACTTCCTCATGTCAGATATTAGCTCAAAGACCTTCTCTGTTCGGAATCCAGCTGCCAATGATCGCTTCATCGCAGCCTGAATGACCGGACCATCGGCGATGGGATCGGAGAAGGGAAGACCGATCTCAAAGATGTCGGCTCCGTTCTTATCGAGAGTCCTCACCAATTCAGCGGTGAAGTTCAAGTCGGGGTCGCCAGCACATATGTATGGGATGTAAGCACACGATCCCCGACGCTCGAGTTCTGCGAACGTCTCGGCAAGCCTGCTCACAATTTCCCCTCCATTGCAGCTATCTGATTGACATCCTTATCACCGCGTCCGGAGAGGCATACGATAATCGATTGCTCTCGACTCATATCATTGGCCAACTTGGATGCGAATGAGATCGCATGCGCGCTCTCTAGTGCGGGAACGATCCCTTCCGATTCCGACAGATGATGGAATGCAGATACCGCTTCGTCATCGCTTATCGCCCTATATTCGACTCGTTTCGATCTGCTGAAGAATGCGTGCTCAGGACCGACCGCAGGATAATCGAGTCCAGCGGCTACAGAGTGTGTTTCATTTATCTGCCCATCTTCGTCCTGAAGGACCAGAGTCATGGCCCCATGCAAAACACCATCAGTTCCCTTGACAACGCTCGCTGAATGCATTCCTGAGTTGATCCCTTTCCCACCTGCCTCCACCCCGAACATGCGGACAGAAGCATCGGCCACAAAAGGATGGAAGAGTCCGATTGAATTACTGCCTCCGCCCACGCAGGCAACAAGTGCATCAGGCAGTCTGCCCTCAAGGGACAATATCTGGGACCTGGCCTCTCGACCAATGACCGATTGGAAATCTCGGACCATGGTTGGATATGGATGAGGTCCGACCACGCTTCCGATGAGATAATGTGTATCATCACTTGTTGCGGCATAGTCTCGCATAGCTTCGTTGATGGCGTCCTTGAGGGTACGCGAGCCGCCCTTGACCACGTTCAACTTCGCACCCAACAGATTCATCCGATAACAATTGGATTTCTGCCTCTCGACATCCACCTCACCCATGAATATCTCGCATCTGAGGCCAAGAAGCGCACATGCAGTGGCGGTTGCTACTCCGTGTTGACCGGCGCCCGTCTCCGCGATTATACGTGTCTTTCCGATCCGTTTTGCCAGCAAAGCCTGGCCAAGCGCATTGTTGATCTTGTGAGAGCCAGTGTGCAACAGGTCCTCGCGTTTGAGATAGATCTTCGCGCCTCCACATTCTTTTGACAGGTTCTTTGCGGAGAACAATGGGGTCGGTCTGCCCGCATATGTCTCAAGAAGATGACTCAGTTCATCAGCGAATTCCATATCAGTTGACAACGATCGATACTCCCTATCAAGCTCCTTCAATGCACTAACAAGTATCTCTGGAACGAAGAACCCGCCGAAATCTCCGAAGTAACCATTCTTGTTCATTCTCTGCATCTCCTGATGAATTCTGATAATAGTCCCCTATCCTTCACACCGATGGACCTCTCGACTCCAGATGAAACATCCACTGCATATGGATTCATGGCTTTGGCCAGGTGGACGTTCGATGGTTTGAGTCCGCCCGCAATGATCGTTCGAGGATGACAATCCATTGGAACGGAACTGTAGTCGTATGCGCTTCCAGAACCGGGGATCCCATTCTCGAATAGAAGCGCATCGGCCGCTTCGGAGAACGGGAGGGCGGTGGAACGATCCGTCTTCACGGCTCTTATCACCATAAATCCCGCGTCGCGTATATCGACCAAATCCTCTGGAGAGAGTGTGTGCGATTGAATGGCATCCACCTCGCTCCTTCTGCCAAGATCGATGGCATGTGACGCGGACTGTGGATAGCAGACAAGAATCTTGGTCAGGTCTTGACCGAGGCATGATCCGATCTCAGATATCGACTCTGATGATACGCTCCTGGCCCGACCATCAACATGGACGAAACCGAGCATGTCCGCTCCGAGTTCCTCGCACATGGCAGCATCGGACAGATTAGTGATTCCACATATCTTGACCTTCAACGTACCACACCCCGCCCGACAGATACCATGTCACTTAGCAGGGCTTGTAGGTCATCTGCACCCATCAAGCTCGAGCCCATTAGAACTGCGTCGAATCCTCGGAGCAAGCGAAGATCCGTAGGAGAACGTACTCCGCTCTCGGCGATCAGCAATTTCCCGGGCGGGGCCTGCTTTCTCAACTCATTCACTTGTGCAAGATCAACATCCAGGGTTCGTAGGTCCCTGCTGTTTACCCCGATCATGTCCACCGCATCTCTGCACCGACATGAGGATAGCTTAGCAAGATCATCAGAATCGTGCGTCTCGACCAGAGGCTCGACACCGTTTGATACGCATGCTTTGATGAGAGTATCCAACGATTCGCTCGTCAGCGCCTTCGCTATCAGGAGGATTGCATCAGCTCCGAGCGATCTGGCGATTCTGATTTGGCTTTCCTTCACAACAAAGTCTTTGAACAGCATCGGCTTAGATGTGTTCGAGCGGACGCTCGCAAACAGGTCTTCTCCGCCTCCAAAGAAGTCCGGTTCAACCAGAACAGACACGCCTGAAGCTCCAGATACATCCAATATCCGAGCTGCAGAGATCGGATTCGGAGGGACTCTCAATGGAGGGGTCGAAGGTGATCTCGGTTTGTATTCAGCTATCAACGATAGCCCATCCTTCGAACAAATCGATTCGGACATCTTCGTCCTCGAATGATTGAGTTGGACCCCTTCGACGCTTGGACTTTGGGATAGTCTCAATATTCTATTGGCCACTATGACAGAGAGGACATTTGGGGTCGAGAATAGCGTCTGATCGAGAGTACCTAGGATATCATCGCCTTGATCAGTCCCACGTATCACCGATAGCAGATCGGCAGTGAGATCGGAACATCTAGACCTCAGGACCTCGGGGTGTATCCTAAACCCTCGAAGATTGGATGCGTCCTCGGACATCTGGCGAGCCTTCTCGAGTTCATTTGCGAGAGATGAGAATTCCATCAGTTTCCTAAACGCGTGACCATCGTGGATCATCTTGAGGGCAGTCTCTATCCCATCCTCGATGGTCGCTGAGTGACCGGATACGTAGAGTGCAGCACCGGCATTCATCGCGACGATTGGTGACCTCGCATGGTCTTTATCCTTCAATATGGAGAGGGCAATCCTGGCATTCTCTTCGGGACTCCCACCGACAAGGGTGGAAGCATCATGAACATCGAATCCGAACGATTCTGGCGTAACCTCATACTGGCTTATTCTGCTCGCGTTCAATTCGACAACACTGGTCGGACCAGTATCTGTGATCTCGTCCAATCCATCCCCGTGGACCACGAGGGCCCTTTCAGTCCCGAGATCCCTGAGGACACCTGCGACATTCATGGCGAGTCCCGGGTCATAGATTCCTATCAGCTGGTGCCTTACGCCGGCGGGATTGGAGATTGGACCAAGGATGTTGAAGAAGGTTCTGAACCCGATCTCACGTCTCGTGGCAGCGACGTTCCTCATCGCTTCGTGGAATCTAGGGGCGAACATGAAACCAATCCCCACTGCCTCTACACATTTCTCGACCTGATCAGGACCGAAGTCAGCTGGGATGCCGAGCGCTGTCAGGAGATCCGCCGAGCCGGACCTGCTTGAGATTGCACGGTTGCCGTGCTTGGCAACCGGAACTCCAGCGGCAGCAACGACGAATGAAGAGACTGTGCTGATGTTGAATGTGCTCGACCCATCCCCACCTGTTCCGCAGAGATCGACCGCATTCGGAGGACAGGATACCGGAGTTGCACGTTCTCGCATGGCCTTGGCAAAGCCAAGGAGTTCTTCCTGAGTTTCACCCTTCATGCGCATCGCGGTCACGAAAGCCGCGATCTGACTCGAGGTGGATGCGCCGGTCATCATCTCGCGCATTACTTGCTGGGCCAACCCTGTGCTCAAGTTTTTGCCTTCGACGACTTCCCGAATCGCATGCTGTATCATCGTTCGCACATCCTTGCGAAGTTATGGAGCAGGCGCTTCCCATGAGAGGTCATTATGGATTCCGGATGAAATTGGACTCCGTAGACAGGCTTTCCCTTCACCCTGAGGCTCATGATCTCTCCTCGTTCCGTCTCTGCCAGGATCGCCAAGGATTCCGGCATCGTGGCTCTATCGACCAGCAGCGAATGATATCTGGTCGCAGTGAACGATTGGGGTATTCCCTCGAAAAGCGGATCTTCAATATGCGTTATCCTGCTGACCTTGCCATGCACGACCTGGTCCGCGCGAATGACGGATCCACCGTGCACATGTGCAATCGCCTGATGACCAAGACAGACACCGAGTATGGGTCTTCCGAATCCGTCTTGATTCAGGATATCGAGGCTTTTCCTTGTGGATCTGGGGTGGCCAGGGCCTGGCGAGATGACGAACCCATCCGCGGCATCAGTCAACTCATCGATGCGATCTGAGTCGTTCCTCTCCACATCCACATCAGCGCCCATCTCTCCAAGGTATTGCGCGATGTTGTACACGAATGAATCGTAATTATCAACGAGTAAGATGCGCATGACCGCCCCTCCTTGGATTCCCGGATTCGAGGGCCTCCAGTGCGGCACCCATCTTGTGCTCAGTCTCCGCGAACTCGCGCTCAGGTACGGAATCGGCCACTATTCCAGCACCTGCCTGAAGCCTCGCGTGATTACCGTTGACCACTATCGATCGGATGGTGATTGCGAAATCCATGTTCCCTGTGAAATCGAAGTAGCCAACGGTTCCGGCATAGAGTCCTCGATGCGATCCCTCCAGATCGGATATTATCTCCATGGCTCTGATCTTGGGAGCGCCAGTAACGGTGCCTGCGGGAAAACAAGAACGGAGCGCGGAGAAGCCATCAGCATCTGGCCTGATCTCACTTTCTACGTTGCTTACGATGTGCTGAACATGGGAGTACTTCTCGATCTCCATCAGTTCTGTCACTTTCACGGTACCATACTTGGACACTCGTCCCATATCGTTCCTATGAAGATCGACCAACATCAAATGCTCCGCCCGCTCCTTCTCATCGAGGAGTAGTTCGTTCTTGAGTTTCTCATCGTCCTCGATGTCTGGAGACCTTGGCCTGGTGCCTGCCAGTGGACGGGTGGTCAATCTGTTCCCCTCTAGTCTGACCAACATCTCTGGCGAAGAGCCAAGGAGCTTCACCTTCCCGAAATCAAGGTAGAACATGTACGGCGAAGGATTGAGTGCTCGGAGCGTTCGGTACATCTCGAGAGGATCGCCATCCACGGTGAAGTCTGTGCTGCGGGAAAGGACTACCTGAAAGATCTCTCCATCGAGGATCTCGTCCTTTGCAGTTGAGACCATCCTCTCAAATTGTGTCTGGCTCACCGATGACCTTCCGGACGATATCTTCAGATTGGATGGCAGAACCGGACGAGCCTTCGAAAGAGCATCCTTGAGGTCGGCCATCCTTCCGTGAGATACAAGGAACGTCCGTGCGTTCAGGTGATCGAGACACACCAAGTGCTCTGGGACCATGAAATGCATATCAGGCAACGCTTCTCCTTCCGTAGGTGGCATGGGGATGCCATCGAATTGGTTCACCATCCCATATCCCAGGTAGCCGACCATGCCACCCGAGAAAGGCGCGACCTCAGAAGCACCCGATCTGAGTGATTTGAAATACGATCGGAGCGCACCGTACGGGTCGGGAACGGTGGCAGTCTGGTCACCTATCTCGATCTTGTTACCTATCGACTTGAATTGTGATACTTGCCCAACTCCGACAAACGAATAGCGTGCGCTCTTCCTTGTGCCTTCCACCGACTCGAGCAGGAAACACTCGCCATCAAAGCTCGATCGGAGGGACGAGAATACAGATATCGCATCTAGACTGCATTCCTTCTCGATTGACAGGCTCGTGGTCAAGTGAGAATCAGATACTGGCGAAGGCTGAGCGTCTGGGTTCGATACGCCAAAATAAATCTCCCCTGCGCGCCATTGCAACTATATGATGCGCAATGTATTATTAATATCCTTGTGGTTCGCATTTGTCCATTACTGACCGTGAATGTCTTGACGGACGCACAGATTTGTACGTATCGGGAATTTGACCCGACAATATGAGACGGCATTGCGAATCAGGGCTCGCCAAGTTTTAAGGGTCAGTCTACAGATATCGGGAGCGGGCCAGGACTCAGAGAGTGGACTTAGGGAACTCTTGAGAACCATGACTTCCGAGTCGTGGTCCACTTCGGGGGAGGGGTCTTCACCATGAGTGAAGCTAAGGATTCGCAAGCAAACCTGCAGAGGGATTCCTGCAGCGCAAGCTCGGCCGGGAATCAAGTAGGAGATCGGAGCCAGTATCATGAGTCAGCGTTCCAAGCAAGGTGTTTTCCATGATACTGAGACATCATAGGGCAGATAGTGCGAGCCATACCATGAGATTCGTCAGAGGCAAACTCGTCGGTGAGGGCAGAGGGATCGATTTTCATTATCGTCCAAGGTCCACTAGCGTGATATCCGTCCCGATCAAATCGTTTGACATCAGGGCGAAGGTCAAGGCGAGATCGAAAGACATGCAACCCGTCAGCGCAGAGGTTGAGGTCATTTTCAGGATAGCATATCCAAGAATCGCCGCTTCGACCTTCGACTTCGAATTAGACCCACATACGGGAAAGCACAGATCCAGTGCGATGAGCAGCCTCAGGAATCGCATCCGATCCATCATGACCGATCTGATCAGAGATGAGATCAGAACCATGTCCGTTGAGGATGTACTTGTGAGTGGCCCGAATCTGTCTCGAGCGGTCCAGGTCAGGATGAGACATGAAAGGGAGATCCGAGCCATGGGCGTGCATATAGGGCGAGTCCTCGCCATGTGTTTGGAAACATCCCAGGAAGCCACAAAGGCAATCGAATCTGCGCACCTCGAACGGTCCATTGTCAGTGCCAACATACCTACGAGCCAGGGCATGATGATGGCCTCTCGTCCCTGGAAAGAGGCGAAGGATACGGATGATGAGGATGCTCAGGACATCACTGAGATGGACTGCACGGATAACTGTCCTTTCAGCCATATGTGCTCGGATTACAAGCGCAACATAAGCGACGGAAGGGCGAGATGCACCCTTTTCAGGGAGTTCAGCACATAGGATGCCGCGATTTGGTCAGTCATGCATGGCATGGTCATCCAAAACCGTTAAGTGGTCTTTCCGTGTTGTCTCTTTTACATAGACAGAGCCAGTGCGGAGGATGAACCACTTGGCAGAAGCACATAACCGATTGATGATTTCATGGGTAGCCCTGGTTTTCGCAGCAATAGTATTGACCGGTCCATTGTCTAGCAGCAGTTCCGGGGAAACGCCCGAATTCATGCAGATAATAGAAATCGACAGTTACGCTAAAGAGGTCCACGCAGGAGAGAGCGTACTCTACAACTGGACGATAAGGAACGTCGATTCTGGTGCCAATCTCACGATAGAGATCGAAGCGAGCATAGCAAATGAAGGATGGACCGCAGACCTGAGCACCTCTTCAGTTCTGCTCGAAACAGATGAACTGACCACAATCACCGCCACCGTGCACGCGCCTTTGGAGCGCGGAGATCTGGATTCGAATCTCACAGTGGTGTTCAGAGTATACGAGGAGGGGTATCTCGTTCAGATCTCGTCAGATAACGCCTACACTGAGATCATAGGTGCGTTCGCAAGCGCGAACAAGGTCCTCGGATATTTCGAGAATCCACTCCCAGACCCACTGGATAACGAATGGGGCGTCTTCTTGCTCGATGTGATCATCTGGCTTGCAATCGCCTTCGGAATCGCCTATACCATGGACGGTATCGCTCTGGCCATGACCCGAAGGACGGCATCGATGTTGGATGACATCATCCTCGGAATAATCAGGACCCCCGCCCTGCTGTTAGTGTTCGCTTATGGAGTAGTCCAGTCCCTAGACGCATTGCACATGCACATTCCGATCGGTATACGCGACCTTGTCCTTACTCTGTACGGAGTCGTCATAGTCCTCGTCATATTCTATCTGGCATACAAGCTGTTCAAACAGATTCTCGTATACTATGGCAAGATGATCGCGAAAAAGACTGCCAGCAAGATAGACGATGTCCTGATCCCAGTAGTAGAGAAGGTCGGAGTCGTCGTCATTGGCATCGCAGCTCTGGGTTACGCGCTCAACGTCCTGAGCGTTGACCTAACGATGTTCGTAGCGGGCGGTGTCGTCATATCCATGGTGTTGGCATACGCAGCCCAGGAGACCATTTCGAACTTCTTCAGCGGCGTCTTCCTCCTTCTGGACAGACCATTTGCAGAAGGGGACATGATAATACTGTCCGATGGAGATTGGTGCGACGTCAGGAGGATAGGGCTACGCACCACGCGCCTGTACAGATTCTCCGATGCGACCATGATCAGCATACCGAATAACAAGCTGGTCAATGAGAAGATCGTGAGAGTCAGCAATGTCAACGATCCTGCGAGGGTGAATGTGGATGTTGGAGTCGGCTATGGATCCAATCCAAATGAAGTCCGGACGGCCATCACGAAAGCCATAGAAGCCAGCCCCTACTCGCTACTCACGAGAGATGACAGGAAACCATTGATCCTGTTCGATTCCATGGGTGATTCGGCTCTCGTGTTCAAGGTCCTGTGTTGGATCAACGACAACAGCAAGAGAATGGCAGCGAAGGATAGGTTGATCGAGGAGATATATCTCAAACTGAATGAAGCTGGAATAGAGATCCCGTTCCCGCAGAGAGTGGTTCATTTGAAGAAGGAGGAAAACTGAATGCTGGAGGATTGTGCAAATGTCTTTGGATAAGCCGATAAAAGACATCAGAGTCTCTGATGTCCTGGATAAGTCAGGGAAGGTCGTCGAGCCCGCAAAGGTTCGTTCAGATGCGAGCCTGCGGGACGCTGTTCTGGCTATAGTCAAGGACAGCGAAACAAGGAAAGTGTATGTTGTGGACGACAAGGACACGCTGGTTGGAACCATAACCCTCGAGACGCTGCTGAGACATGCGGGGTATAGGATGGGGGTCAGAGAGACAGGCATGACTTCGTTCCTGAGGATGCTTGCGGAGATGTCCAACGACAAGGTACACGACGTCATGGCGAAGCCAATCAGAGTGCGAAAGGACGAACTGTTGGTCAATGTGACCAAACTCATGGTGGAGAACCACCTCAACGATCTGCCCGTCGTCGATAATCAGGACAAACTCGTCCAAGAATTGAACGGCCTTGATATCCTCAAACTCAGCGCAGAGCAATGGGAATGACCGAACTCGATACCATAGCTCGTGTAAGGTAATCACACAGAGTCAGCACGTGCAGCGAGGAGTCGATCAGATGGGGACAGATATCATACACGCTTTCGGGGATCATCCAGACTGGAATGAGACTCACTATTTCAACTTCTACGACAGAAAGAACGATATCTGCGGATTAATGAGAATAGTGCTGTTGCCGAATCGAAAAGAGAAGATGATGGCCTGTTTCTTCACGATGCCAGATGGTTCCGTTGTCAGCTCGAGGCACAAGCTTGATTTTGACAAAAAGGAGCTTGCGGCGAGGAACCTACGGTTCGAGCAGATAACACCGGATAAGAATTGGACCCTCACGCATGCTGGAACAATGACGAGGACTGCAGGCAGCAAACTCAGACAGTCACAGGTCGAGATGAACCTCAAATTCGACGGTCTGAATGATATCTTCGATTACAGGGAATGTGCTCTAGATGGGGTCACGGAGAGAAGAGACAGTCGCTCCGACGGACACACCGAACAGTTCGGCAAGATTACGGGGAGACTCTCCATCGGACTCGACGAACTTGACATCGTTGCACTTGGCGGAAGATATCAGACTTGGGGGGTCCGGGACACGACCGAGTTGACGTCTTGGAAGTGGCTCAATTGTCAGTTCTCGGAGGAATGCGCTCTGAATGTATCCAAACTGACGATGGGCGATTCCGAAATCGATGCGGGGTTCGTGTATGATGACGGAAAGAACATCCCGATCACTTCGGCCAAGATTGATACTGACTATCATATCGGGAGGAAGCCGCGATCATTCAGGTTGTCACTGAATGGCAGGGATGGACAGATATTCATCGTGACCGGCAGAGTCGTGAAGAACTTGGAGCTGCCCTCCGCGAACGCTGATGACGCGGAGGGATCGAAGACTTTCGAGGCGCTTGCGAAGTATGATATGGGAGAGAAGATGGGGTACGGAATGTCGGAGTACCTGCTCAGATGATCGGTGCTGCATGACAGAACACAACAGCATCAACGGCCAAGATCCGTGAGACGCCTATTCGCAATCATAAGCGCATCAGAATTTCCCAATGTCTCGGCGTGCCTCGCGGCATTCACATAATGCTCCCTGGCGGATTGGATTTCACCGCGCCCTTCATCAATTCGGCCACGGATCATCCGGACTGCTATGAGCCCTTCCTTGTCTCCTGCTGCGAGCAGGAGTCCTTCTGCTGTTTTGAGTTCATTGATGGCAGATTCGATGTCTCCAGATTCCTCTTTGAAGAGAGCGATTTCGATCCTTCCCCTTGCGCGCAGGCTATGGTCATCCAAGGACTCTGCGATATCCATCAATCTATTAGTCTCTTCAAGACCACGCTTGACGCTACTAGAGCTACGGAACAATCCCATCAATGCAAATGAAAGCGCTGCGTCACCATAATCGAATGCAGTCCGGCCCATCAATCCTTTCCGTTTCCTGATTTCTTGCCGCGAGAATGCGGTGACGCATAAGTCAATGCCATCATCGATCATTCCCTGCATACCAAGGGATTCTGCGCATGCCGCCAAGAGTCTCTTGTAGTCCTCGATCTCATTGGCCCGTCTGAACGCCTCGGCCGACTCATGGAGAAGGCATGTCATCTCAGACAGGCGGAGCTGAACTCGGAGCAATTCTGCTAGATTCTCAAGCCCTTTCGCCTCTCCGCGGTGATCTTTGACCGCATGAGCCAGACTGACCGACTCCTTCAACCTTCTTTCGGCGTCCTTCATTCGCCCTTCATCCCAATCCAAAAGTGCGATATTGTTCAAGCATGCCGCCTGGGCGGGACGGTCTTCCTTCTTGCTCGCGAGGGTCAGAGCATGCGAATATGCATCTCGAGCATTCCCAAACTCCCGCCGCTTTCTGAAATCCCCACCGAGGTTCAACCATTCCCGAATCTGTCCCCCTATGTTGTTAGATTTCTCGTAGAGTTTCAATGCAGATTCATGCGCCTTGAATGATTCATTCCATTCTTCAAACTGCGATTTCAGATTGCCGAGGCTCTCTAGTATGCTCGCTCTGAATTCGTCGTCATCTGTTATGAATCCGAGTGCTGAAACGTAATCGTCGACAGCTCTAGAGTCGTCATTACTCATCTCCTTCAGTTGGCCGCGTAAGAATGTCGTCTCGGCTCGGGTCCGATCATCTAGCCCATCAAGTGGAACCCTCGACACCAACGAAAGAGTCTCTCCGGGGAATTCATGAGCGATATCGATTGCATGCTCCAGAGAGTATTTCAGCGCAGAGTCCCAATCACGGGCTTCCACATGATGAAAGAGGGTCTCGAGTTGCCAGTCTATCCCGGAGTTCTGACTGCAATAGGACACTGCATTCTTGTGCATCAGCAGCTTCGACTGAAGACTCAACCTCGAAAGGAAAAAATCTCTGAGGAAATCGTGAGTCCATAAGCCCGTTTCTTGTTCGGTGATCAATCCTTTGCTCTTGAGACTCACAAGTGCACGATCGTCCTGGTCGATGATCGCGATAGCCTCGACAGGGTGACGATATATCGAGAGCAATTCCAGCAATGACCGTTCATCTGGCGAAAGGGTGGCGCAGACCTCATGCTCTATGAAGGTGACCAGATCCTTGGCGACAGCTGTGATCCCACCTCTCGACATCAGGCTCAACAGAAGCGGATGGCCTCTGCTCATGCTCACTACTAGAGACGGATCGACCGCCTTCGCGCTCTCCGCATACTTCCGAGCGGACGCATCATCAATGACCTTGAGTTCGAGCTCACAGCTGCCAGTGGATGCCTTTGAATAGAATTGTGGGCGCGAACGGGATAGCAGCACGAGCTTCGATGAACCCGACGCCCCAACAGCATCCTGAAGAACGGCCAATAGCGATTGGAGTGGGTCAGAAGCCTTATGAACGTCGTCCAGGAAGATGACTGCTCCAGCCCCATTGAGGTCTGATACCAGAGGAGTGAAAAGGTCTCCGAGGGAGTAGCCTCTGCTCACGCACTCGCTAGCCTCTGACCGGCCAAGAGATCTCAAGAAACTCGTCAGGACGGATAATATGCGTTCCTCTGTATCCCAGGTGTGCAAAGAATACCAGAAGACATGGCTTCTCCCTGAAAGGTCCTCGAAAACCCTGGATGCTAGTGAGGTCTTCCCTATCCCAGCCATGCCAGATATCAGGATGGAATGCGTCGAATCGTCTCCGATCCACTCCTGCAGATGACCGAGCTCCGCATCTCTCCCAAAGAGCATTTCTGCAATCGGACGACCCATTCCGATTGCGACATATTGACGAACCTTCTCTCCGACTCCATACATGGCTATAATCGTTTCCGAACGCAGTATCTCGTTTTCACAAGCATGATCCACCAGATAGAGGAACGGTATTGCGCCCCCTCGTCCTTTCGAGAGGCGGTCAGATATCTCTGAAAGACTGATCTCGACGGTCCTCCCGTTCTCCTCAAAGATAAGCCGCCCTCTTAGAAGCTGGTCGCGAATTGAATGGGCGGCCTTGTGACCTTTGTCAGTGAGAAAATAAGTCTTCCGTCGTCTCGGCGCACCTCTGACATGGGCCAGGCGCCCATTGACAAGACCTTCTGCCTGAAAAGATGATAGAGCTCTCGAAACGGTGTGGATCTGTATCTGCAACCTCTGAGCGATGCCTTCCTGACAGACCGCCAGTGGGACTTCTGGCTCGTCACGGTGTTCGTCGAACTCCATGAGATGAATAAGCAGCCTTTCGTTCTGGGACACAACCAAGCGTGCCATTGCGGACAGGGAACCGATTGGTTACTTAATACTCCTTTCGGGACAGATATCAGTTGCCGGTCCACCCAGCACGACCAAGAGCCTACTGCAAAACTAGTACAAAACCACGGTGACAGTTCATATACCCCGAATGAACCTCGTCGAAGATAAGCAATCGATAACAGCGGAGGAAGAACATAATGAAAAAAACCGGATTGAAGATGTCTGTCGCATTGGCAGCCACCCTCATGATGATGTTGGGTGCTATCGCCATACCCGCTCCCACATCCGCGGCACCCGTCGCGCTTGAGGACCAGATCACCGTTGAAGACGGAACTACCGAGATACTAGGCGGTGGTGACCACTTCTTCGTGAAGTTCGGCACAGATGCGGCTTTCGGAATAGTATGGGGTTCAGACGAGTATGAGAACAATGTCTACTTCGTCGCAATAAAGGCAAGATACCTCGGCATGGCTCAGGTTTATGACAATATGGGAGAGCTTGTTGAGGACAACAGGACGATCAAGGTCTATTCTATGTACGCGGTGAAACTGGATTCGATCATAGAATTCAATGACATAGATGACAACGGCTTGCTTCAGTATAACCGAAGCTACGATGGAGAGGATTTCATAGATTACCAGTCTCTTGAGCCCATTTACAAGAAGGTGGATCTGACGACTTCATGGAACGCATCCGAGGTGATTGAGGAATCCACGGATGACCTCAAGACCTGGGAGTTCAGCCTGACCGCCAATGACTTGCCATACGAACTTGTCGATGCGAACGCAACGGAGTATGTTGGGGACAATGTCCTGAACAATTTCACATTGACATTCCATCTCGAGGCAAACCTGACCCAGGTCGATAATCTGGACATGCCACAGTGGAGGATTACCGTGAGCAAGGGTCCGATGACCATAATCAGCGCGGACAGACTCAACGATTTGCAGGTGAACGGAAAGGTGTTCAAGTACGATGTCAAGTGGGACCAGATGATTGAGGGGTGGGACTATGATTCCAACAACACCAACCCTGCATTGCTGCTCGAATTCCGAAGCATAGTCGGCAACTTCGTATCACCATTGATGGCCGCGTGGATGCACACGAAGATGTATACCTACATGAACCAGATCAGTGTGATGAACTGCGAATCGACTGCTGGTGAGCTCGAAGTGAACGAAACCACTGGCACGTTCATCGCTCCGAAGCAGCTCATAAGAACGAGCCTCGAGTTCGGAACGGATTGGAACAGCGTGGGTGCCCTCGCATGGGTCGATGATGTGACGGTCGATGGAGAGCCGGAACAGGTGATGGCCCAGATCATGGCGGGTCACAGAGTATTGGCGATGGCGAAGCTCGCCGGCATATGGATGCCATTCGATGGTTTCGTAGTCCTCGGAGGCATGGTGTTCCCAGGTGGAGATATGATCATGCACGATCCGACCTTCACAACGGAAGCGCTTGTGGACATATCTTCGGATGATGGTGGAACCCAGCTTCCGGTATTCATGTTGCTCCTTGCAGGTGCGATAATCGTGATTGTCATAGCTGCTATTGCAGTCGCGACGACCAGCGGGAACAAGCCCCGCAAGGGATCACGAGAGAGCTACGAAAAGGGCAAGAGCTCCCAGCCGGGCGATTGGTCCAAGTACTACAACAAGAAGTAGCCGACTGATAACGCTTGAAAGAACAGCGCGTCCAAGAAACCCTTTCCCAGTCTCCATTTTTTCATATCGGCAGTCATGCTATTGAATCAATCGTTGATAGAAATATGAATGAGGCGTCCGTCCCAGCCCAATCGACCAGGAGGCGCCTTTGAAATGGTTTCCTACGGACTATCGCCGATCATCACAGAGTAACTAGCTCCTCATCCGTGACGGGGTTGTATGACGGGAATCCGATCTCCTCAGCGTCCAGGATAAGGCCGGTCAGAGGCACTCTGAGCATGACGAGGAAGGAGACCATATCATAGGACTCGTACGCATATTCAGTGTCCGTCAAATCGGGCATGACGAGATCTATAGTGATTGAACCGTCAGCACAATCAGTGACAACCGTAATGCCATCGACGGAAATCACGGTACCATTCAGGGAAATAGTATGCGTCATGAGCTCTGGAATAAGCCCGAAGCCAGATACATTCAATGATGCGACTTCCAATCCTGCAATCAGGCCTTCGAACGGCGCGGTGTGGCGCAATTTGACATTCACTGAATACACGAGTTTGGTGTATACCGTCCCATCGCCAGGTGTATCAAATTCCCCGGTCCTAACCTCGGATGTCCTCTTAACAACGAAGTCATCTTCGGCTCCAATTTCATCCGCGTAGATGAGATCCGTATAGGTCGTGCCCTCACTCAAATCGTAAACCAGGTAATCTGTCTCGTCCAAGAGATTAGTATATTCAATCCATGGACATCCTGCTGTGCTAGAACTCATCGAGAGCGTGACGGCTGTCGCCCCAATCATGATAGCGCTCGAGATAATGGCCAGCACAAATACACTAGCCTTCCTGCCGGAAAAGCCACTCTTCGACCGAAGAGATACCTTCTCCGCCAGCTCACTTTCGAACTTCCTTTCCATTCTTACACCCCTGGGTTGGCAAATGACTGCCCATCATGCTTGACAGGGCAACCGATTCGCCTAATCCACGCAACTGCGGAGGTATTCAATCAGTTCCGAGTTGTCTCGGATGTCCCCTCGCTACCTCTCTTCGCGTGTCTGAGGTGTCACCTGCAAACACCTGCTATACTCGTTGTGGTGCAAGTATCAAAAGGTGGAACGAAAGTAGAATGATTCTTGGTAAGCCAGATTATGAAGATACTGGCGCAACGCATCGCCTATGTGTTGCTATATAAAAGGTGCGGAAATCGGTTTGGTTTCAAGTGCGCGAATCGTCTTCTTCGCTCAACGTTTCTTCTTGCCTTTTGACGCAATCTCGTTGAGGGCTTTCAAGAGCGCGATCACTTCTTTCTCCGCATTATAATGAACGAAGGTGGCTCTCAGCATAGTATCTGCCTTGTACAACGCTGGCACTCTGGAGTAATAATCCTCGGCACCGACGGCCAATGAATATTTGTTCCATAGAATCTTGGAGACAGCTCGGTCATCTTTTCCATCCAGCTTGAAGGAGAAGGTGGGATCCCTGCCGATCTTTGGATTGATTGCTTTTGGTCCGAATAGCGTGAGTCCGGGAATGTCGTTCAGACCCTTCAAACGGCCTCTTCCATTCAGTGCGAGCGTCGACAGGCTCTCCTCATAATCCTCGATCGATTTGAACGCCTTGGCCAATCGTGACATCCTCTGCTTGCCAGGATTAGGGGGATATTTGGCTGACGGGTTGCCGATCCAGGATATGTAATCAATCGCACCGGTTATGGCAGCGAACATCGCTTGGTCACGCGTGCCCATTTCCCACTTGCCAGGACCGTGTTTCGGTGAGGGTAGAACCTTGTATGGACTCAACTTCTCCATCAGGTCCGGCTTCATGTACATGAAGCTGCCATGCCTCGAGAATAGCTTATAACCGGAGAAGACGAGGGCATCGCACTTGATGGATCGCACATCCGTCGGACCATGGGCTATATGATGGACTGCATCGACAACGAAGTAAGCGCCGGCATCTCTGGCGATCTTGGCTATCTTCTTTAGATCTGTTCTAGAGCCCAGCACGTTCGACGCCGCGGTTACGGAGACCACCGTTGTATCCGAATCGATCAATGATTCGATCTTCTTCGAATCGAGCTCGCCTGTGTTCATGTCGAATTCGGCAAACCTCAATTCCTTGATCTTCCCATTGGTCCCCAATTCCACCCAGGGATTGATATTCGTGTAATGCTCGAACCCGGATGTGACTACATTCTCTCGGCCAGTGAATTCTTTGCCGAGTGCGTAGCTGAGACCGAAGAGGAGGGAGGTTGCGGACTCACCGGAGATTATGGTGTCAGGGCTCTCCGCGTTCAACAAATCAGCGACTGCCTGCCGGCCCTCCAGGATCGTGTCTTCGGCACCCTTTGATTCGATGAAGATGTTGCCGACATTTGCGCTCCAGTCTATTCTGGCAATGGCTTCTCGCTGGGCACTTCTGATCGCGACAAGTGTACCTGCGCCATTGTCGAGGAATGCGCGTTCGCGACCGTATGGGTCGATCTCAGCACCAGGGAACTCCTTCCGAACTTGTTTGATGAATCTGGAATCGATCTTCATGAGCATGGGATATGTCGACATAGATGATAAAAATTGAGCTGGTGTGGATTTCACCAGCATAAGCTGTTTTTAAGAAAATTGGGTGGGCAGGAATTCCGCTCAAAGACAAAGGAGACTTTGGGGGAGACCCTTTGCACGAGAGTCGTGTGTGCGGTTATTCCTGTCCACATGCAGATTGGTACGGAGGTTCTTCTTCAGTTTCGCCGTAGAGGAAGTTCCAGTCGTAGAGATAGTCGTTGCAGGAGTCGCAATCCTCATCGACGATCTCGTCTGGTACGTCTTCGGTCAAGTCATCCTGACAGTTGTCGCCCGTTCCGTCCTTGAGCTGCAACTGATCGCAGTCACCGTTCATGTTGCCGAGCGCGGCAACAGTCGCAACACCGGCAACCATAAAGACTGCTCCCAGTGCTATTGCGAGCATTGTTTTCGCAAACATATTTCCTTCACCTTCTCTTTCGAAACGGTATCGACCGCTTCTGAGACGAGCAACAAATGGCACTTGATAAGTGGTTTATGGTACAAGTATCAAAAGCTAGCACAAGTCTCTATTAATGAATCCAGATAATGAAAAATCATAAAAGAAAGGGTTTATTTCGGGGTCACACGCGCGCGTGAGACCTACCTTCTACGACCATTGCCGTTCTGACCGAGTTCGTGGTCGCCGTTCCCGCCACCGTTCTCGCCATGGCTGCCGCCGCTATCTTCGCTGTTGCCGCCACCAGAACCCTGTGGGATCAGATCACCCAATTCGATCCACGCAACTCCATCGTCGGTCACGTTGCCGATACCGATCTTATAATCGACGTATACCGGATCCGACTTGTCAGAAACTAGGTTGACGAACGGATGGTCAGGATCGTTGAGAAGACCCTCGCCAATGTAGAAGTGGGCGATGGCGAAATCAACGCTGTACCACTGACCTATGACTCCAGTCCATTCTCCGAACTCATCCTCTACGGCCGCGCCGAGTCGGACGCTGACGGTGTATGTGCCCTCATCAAGTCCAGTCGTGTCCCACAACATACCGTAGATCACGTGACCAGCCTTGTTGACTTCTCGGCCCAGTTCGTCGCCAATGACCTTGTCCCCAGTCTCAGGGTCCCAGCCAGCTTTGAACACTTCAGGTTCGTCAAGCGTATCCATGGTCATGGTGACCTCGATGTAAGAGACCGATACCATCCTTGTCTTCGGAAGGATGTTTATCGAGTCCGTCATTATGGCTGCCTGCTGTGCCAGACCATCGTATACCATTACTGGTACGCCAAATTCATCGAAGATCAGGTTACCGTCTCCGTCGACAGCTTGTTTCTGATAATCATCGAACAACTCAATATCAGACGTCCATATCTCTTCGGGCGCTGAATAGCCAGTCATGTCGATGACAAGCATCTCTATGCGCACGAAGTTCCCGATCCGCCACTGTGGTCCGTAGACCATGTTGTCAGCAAAGAAGACGGCACAGTCCATCGTCGCACCTTCGTCCGCCCCGTCAGGGACGGTAATCATTATTGGCGTGCCCTCGTCCTCGTGTGCACTCACCACCATCGACAATGGCAGAATCAGCATGAAAGCTGCCACAGCGATAGCTGTCACTCTCGTGTTTCTCATCTTTGCAATCACTCCCCCAATTTTCTTTGTCCTGCGTCAGGTGTTATACTGACGTGAGGAAAGGATAATACGGTCATAGTAGAAAAGAACGTTAGTACATTCATAGAAATAACATCGTTTATTCTTGGAGTACAAGGGGGTACTGACCCCAATAAAATCAGTCGCTTCAAATAGAATACTAATGCTAAATGTCAACACTTAGCATAAAACCCCGGAATACGACATGTGATATCCACATCTTCAAAAGCATGAAAAAGATTCATCCGAAAACGTCGCTTTTCGACGCCAAATACCATCAAGTTCTAGCTGTGTACCAAATGAATTAATAAAGCCAAGCGTAATGTTGTTATCATAATGAGTAAATCTTTCCTGGTAGCCGTTTTCATAGCAACCGTGCTATTTTTCGGGGCTCTGACCAGCCTGAGCACCACTTCGACTGCTACGACGGCGATCGACGGATTGACTTACTCCGACAACGGATTTATCATCATCATCCAGACCGATGACATGGAAATCGCAATCAACAAGACTCTTCCAGCGGTCGTCGTCAGAGAGCAGAATTCCACGAATGAGACCGGATATGGCATGATTGTATCATCTGTATTGGGATACAACGAAACCGAAGATGGCCTCCTGGTGCTTGAAGATGTCCCGTACCATGCATCTTTCGAGCATGCCACATGGACCGTTGACGACCCTGTCCAAGAGACAGATGACCGGGGAAGTGTGATAACCGTCGCCCTGCACTCCTCAGTGGCAATGAATAAGAGACTATCATTCGACGGTGGAAACCCAGAGCCAGGTTCTCCAGGTATCCAGATAATCGATAACTGGGCATATGCGACGGTCGAATTCACGATAACATCTGGCAACTACTCCTCCAATTATGATGTCGATGACGCACCAGATTACCTCGTCAACGGTTCGAGCGAGCTGAAATTCGATGTCAGCCTTGACTTCAATGTGCCCATTGATTCGGATCATATCGCCTTGGATATCGGCGTGATGAAGATGGATTTCGAGACATTCGTCCCTACGTCGATGGATGAGCCGTATCTGTTCCAGGGGTATCAGAGCGATGAGATCAGTATAAGCGATCCACTCGTCAATGAGACCGATGGCACCACGCTCATCATGCACCCGTTCCAGAACAGGGGTCAGTTCAAGCAGATATTCACATTCGTCGATGAGAACGGGACAATCGAAGAGACGAACAGCTTCTTCTGCTGGGCGAGCGAAGCGCTCCAGGTCTGGGAAGACGGGGACGAATCACTTGAGAATGTCTCCGCATTCTACAGAACTGACGGCACTGCATTGAAGGTGTATCTCGCTACGCCGATAGACAACGAGACTGCCAGTATCTTGCACGATCCGAGCCTCGGCCTATTCGAAGCGCCTGGAGGTGGCGACGTATACCCCATTATTCTGCCCGACGGCAGCTTGGTGGGCACATCGGTCATGTCAAGCATGGTAGGAATTCTCATCGGTTTCGTTGCTGCTGGCGGAGTGGGCGTCTACGTGGCAGTCAGAAAGAAGAGCTCAGACGAAGATCCGGCAGATGTCGTCTCGCTCGAGAAGAACCGATACTACAGGAAGTAGTGGACGCATATCATTCTTGGCCTTCTGGCGGTCCATCCTTCTCGGAAGGGAATGACGCTACATGACCCTTCTTTTCGACATAGAATGCGACGAACTCATCCACCAATCTGTCAAGGAAAGTACGCCTATAAACGATGAGAAGATCCGCGACCTTCTCTGGATCAATGACCGTCAACTTTGATTCGCGACCCATCTTCTCGACCTTGATGACACTTTTGTTGGCCATCTTCTTGAGATGATATGATAAGGTGCCTCCGGAGATCGTGAAATTCTTTAGGAGTTCGCCGTGCGTAGAGTCAGGATTCCTTAGTAGGAAGAGAATGATTCCCCGTGGTATCTCCTGCCTCAGGGCAGACAATATCCTCTGCTTGTCAGCGCTCATCTGACCTGCGGGGAAGTATCTGGAAAAACTCTCCTGTTTATCGAGGGTCAGTATGTCCTTCTGCACGAGATAATTCAGATGATATTCCAGGACTCCGATCGGTTGATTGGTTCGTCTCTGTATCTCTCGGAAATGTATGCCAGGACTGCTCCGAATACATTCGAAGATCCTCTTGCGATTTTCAAGTTCAAGTGGATCCGGCATTAGTCCTACCTCCAACTATGCCGAGGACCAAAACCGCAGCAAGAATCGCAATATCGGCGATTGCGAGAGTCGTCACTTCGACATTCTCCAGCCAATCAGTCGCATATGATGAGACAATGACAATAACAGAGAAGGAAATGTGGATGATGAGCCCCTCGGAGAGCAAGAGCATGCGTCTTACTCCACTCCTCCTGTAGGCCACAAAAGAGAGCAGGAAAAGGAATGCAGATATGCCCAACAGCAGTCCTATGACTGTGTCCACTGAGGATACCATGTCACACCTTACATCCATATGTCTTCACGGTGTATAATAAGTACGCTGGCACCACCACCAGAATAGTCTGAAAACTGGGCCTCACAGACAGGTAATAGGTCATGGAGATGTCAGGGACGATCAATCAGAGGCAACTATGCCTCGAGACTCGTCGGATTAGAGTATCTTCTTCATCCGGAACAGTACCCAGAGACCGATGACGCATATTGACGAGATCCCGATTACGTAGAGGAATGCGTTCGGATCATCTTTGAACGGCAGCTCGACGTTCATCCCGAATAGGCTCGCTATGAGGGTCGGGAGAATGAGGATCAAGCTGATCGTCGTCAGGGTCTTCATGATGGAGCTCAGGTTGTTGGATATCGCGGATTCGTAGGCGGTCAGGATGTTGGACATTATCTCCCTGTAGATCGTCGTCATCTCGTAAAGCTGGGCGACATCGTTCTCGATGTCCTCTGCGAGATCCAATTTATCCTTCGTCATCTTGAGTTGCCGCATCCGAGATATCATGGATATCGCATTCAGATTCGAAAGCAATGATGTGTTCAGAAGGATGAGTCCGTTGCTCAACGCGAAGGCGCTGTTCGCCATTGTCGCACTGTTGGCTCCGAGATTCATATCCTGGATCGATGAGATCTTCCGCTCCATCGGACGAACAGTGCGTTCGATATCGCGATGGACCTTGCGGATCAATGAAAGGAACAGGTCTTCCTTGCAGTCGAAATGTGGTTTCTTCTTGAGGTCGGAGGTGATCTCGTGACCGTGGAAAGATGCTCCAATCCTCACCGTTATGACATGCTTAGGAGTCACTATGATACCGATAGGCATCGTCTGAATACGATCTGGGGAACGCTCGTCGGTCAAAAGACTCCTGAGCACGAGCAGATCGTACTTCTCATCGATATCGACCCTGGATCGCTCGTTAGGATCGAGACAGTCAGCTAGGTCCTGGAGAGAAATGTCGAACTCCTTATGGAGTGTCTCTACCTCTTCAGGAGAGGGGGCCACGAGGTCTATCCAGAGGACTTCTTTGAATCCGGTCTTCTCTACTTCCTTCAACTCACCCTTCTCTGTGCGGTAGAGCCTCATCATAAACGACACACCTCCTCGATCAAGTCCCCATGGTAACAGGCAGGATATATGTCTTCTCGACGGCCAGTGGAGAGGGCAAATGAGATGAATCGATGAGCTAGGCGTATTCGACCTCAATCAGCGGACGATCTACCCCAGGCATCGAAGAATATGTTCTCGCCTTCTGGCTTGCGCACTGGACGTTCCTGCTCCGCGGTCCTCTGCTTCTCAGAGAGCATCGAATCATCTGAGCCAGGATACCCACATATTACCAGCGTTATCACCACATATTCTTCCGGAATCTCAAGAGCCTGTTTAACACGTGTTGGGTCGTATCCGGCGATCGGATGCGCGATCATGCCCAGCTCAGTCGCCCTAAGTTGGAGCTGTCCGATCGCCAACCCGCAGTCAAATAGCGAATAGCTTCGTCTATCGCTCAGGTCACAATCGTCCGATGCTCTGGCTGCCACCACGATAATCATCTGGGCGCTCGTCGCCCATATGTTCCCCTTGGCCAGACACGTCCTCACGGACTCCAATGACTCAGGACCTCGACAGAACACGAGTCTCCAAGGCTGATTGTTGAAACAAGATGCTGATAATCTAACCGATTCGACGAGTGCATCAATCTCGTCGCCTCCAACATGTCTATCAGAAAACACGCGCTTCGCACGCCTAGCCCGAATCGCATCCTCCACATTCACGGCCCTCACCCGTGATGAAATCTACGAATCAGGATTTAGTCTTAGTTCCGCACATTCAGAGATGAAATGTATTCCACGATATCTCGTATCCC
>Ga0180007_10001429_pt1 | contig 32780 bp, 24 predicted proteins | sample MM_PC_MetaG_FD_121122 | JGI IMG/M metagenome (GOLD analysis project Ga0180007, IMG submission 121122) | Groundwater microbial communities from the Aspo Hard Rock Laboratory (HRL) deep subsurface site, Sweden - MM_PC_MetaG | ecosystem: Environmental > Aquatic > Deep subsurface > Groundwater... | reverse complement strand
GGTCGCACCCAGGACGGCTGCCCCGGCGGCAGCGTGTGCTATGCCGGCACCGAGACCGTCGGCGGATGCATGCAGTTCTGCCCGTTCTTGTACATCCCCTGCGACGACACGCACATGTGCTATGAGACCATCCCGGCGGGCTCCAGCTCGGCCTACCTGTGCACCACCAAGGAAGATTGCGATCCGTACTACCTGTCCGGCTGCGCCACGGGCACCTGCTACGTCTACATCTCGGCCAACTACATGACCATGTGCGAGACCGCCGGCACCAAGCTCAAGGACGAGCCCTGCACGCGCCCCAGCGAGTGCGCCCCGGGTCACACCTGCTACGAGGACTTCTGCCGCTATCTCTGCACCGACCACAGCGAGTGCGGCATCGAGATGTGCCAGAAGCTCTCCTCGGCCGACCCTTACGGTCTGTGTATGTAAACTTCTTCTCCCAGGAGGAAACGACATGCGTTCTCATTTGTGGTTCGGCTTGATTCTTTGCCTGTCCTCATGGCTGCCGTCAGCGGCCCAGGCCCGTCAGACATGGACGCAGGTCCTCATGGTGGAAGGCCAGAAGAACTACGTCCTGGCCATGGACGCCATGGACGCCAGCAACGCCTTCCTGGTCGCGGCCGTGGACAGCGGCGGCAACACCGAGATGCAGGGCTACCGGACCTCCAACGGAACCTCCTTCCAGCGGCTGTACCTGCCCGCTGCATCGGGCCAGATGTCCATGATCATGTTCACCTCGGTGGCCATGCTCGACTCCTCGGTGATCTTCCTGGGCGGCATGGAGATCGCCTTCCCGACCACCAAGAACACGCTGTGGCGCTCCACCAACGGCGGCGCTTCGTGGGAGGTCGTCACCGCCACCCTCCCGGAGATGCCCGAAAAACTGTTGGTGCTCTCCGACGGCACCGTGCTGGGCACCTCCGCGGGAGCGATCTTCCGCGTCACCGGCACCACGGTCAACAGCGCCTCGCTCCCATCCCTGGGCGACCGCTCCATCTCGGCGATCACCATGCTCGACGATCTGGTGGGCTACGCCGGCGGCGGCTCCGGCCCCACCGACGACTCGCCGAACACGCCCTACGGCGACGGCTTCGTGCTCAAGACCATCGACGGCGGCCTCACCTGGTTTTCCGTCTCCGAGAACATCCCCATGAAGGTCCAGACGATCTCCTTCCTCAACGAGGAGCGCGGCTGGATCGGCGGCTCGGGACCCACCGCCGGGGCCCTGTACCGCACTGAGGACGACGGCGCCACGTGGGATCCTCTCACGCTGCCGCCCCACCCCGCCTTCGACTACGAGTTCGAGATGCCCTTCAAGATCACCCAGCACGTGGACGAGACTGCCGCCACGACCGTGGTGGGCGTGAAGTTCTTCGACTGCACCCGGGGCCTCGCCTCGGGCGTGGCCTGCATCGGCGGCTGCGACAGCGAGGACCCCTCGTTTGTGAGCCTGGTCTGGACCACCTCCGACGCGGGCAACACCTGGGAGTTCGACCCGGACTTCGAGACCGTCATGACCGGCGGCCAGTTGATGCCCGAGGCCAAGAAGCTCTCGTCGATGCTGCACCTGCAGTTCCCCGGCATCAACCAGGGCTTCCTGGCGGGCCAGCACGCCATGGTCCTGCGCTATGACGCGCTGTCCCCCGAGGCCGAGCCCGGCACCGCCCCCGACACCTGCGAGGGCGGCAACAACAATAACAACAACAACACGAACAACGGCACCGGCGATCCGGACGGCTCCGACAGCGGCTGCGGCTGCCGTACCGGTTCGCGCGCCCCCGCCGCCCCCGCCCCGCTCTTCCTCTTCGTGCTCGTCCTGGGCCTCGCCCTTGGACGCAACAGAAAATAGTGGTTTTCCCACGGCTGTCGTCCGAATACGCCGCAATGATCCCTGATGGAGACGGTTGAGAAACCCCATATCCATTCTTGGAAAGGCTCTTTCCGTCCAATTCCGGAGAGGCCATTGACAATGTCTGAAGTTCAAACGTTGTAGGTCAATCGAAGACCTGGCCTTGTGAAGTATGCTCAAATCATGAAGAGTTTGCTCCCCAAAGTGTGACCATTTCCACGTGCATTTCCATGTGCTTGACACCGCGCATACCCTCGGGGATAGTACTTATCGGTGGCAAATCGAGGATGAAACGTACTATCTCCGTCGACGGCTACATCTACAGGCCGATCGAACACGGACTGCAAAGAAGATCCTGCGTGAGTCACCCGGAGAGTTGAGAGGAAATCCGTGGACACGAACAACCTCAAGATTCTGGCCATCGTCGATCAGCGCGACAACCTCACGTGGCTCAAGGCCGTGCTGGACGATGCCCTGCCCGGCTGTACGCTGCAGACCGCCCAGGACGGTCCCCTCGGCATCGCCCTGGCCCGCGCCGAGGACCCGGACGCCATCCTGCTCGACATCCTCACGCCGGTTATGGACGGCTTCGAGGTGTGCCGACGGCTCAAGGCAGAGGATCGCGTCAGCGACATCCCGGTTATCTTCCTGACCGCACTGGAGACGGACCGCGCTACCCGGGTCAAGGCCCTCGAGGCGGGCGCCGAAGCCTTTCTCACCCAGCCGCCCGACGGGCAGGCGCTGGTGGCACAAGTGCGGGCCATGGCCAAGCTCAAGGAGGCCAATCGGATGCGGCGGATGGAACGGGACGAGCTGGCCGAAAAGGTGGCCCAGCGCACGCGAGAACTCACCGAGGAGCTGGCGGCGCACCAGCGGGCGGAGGCGGCGCTGCGAAAAGGAGAAGAGCGTTATCGACTGTTGTTCGAGCAATCAAACGACGCCGTGTTCGTCCACATAAAAGGAGAGATCATCGACGTGAACGAACGTGCCTGTCAACTGATGGGGTATGGGCCAGACGAACTCAAAGGCATGAAGGTCTCGGACATGGTTCCGGTGGCAGCAAGGGAACGGGCACGGCAGGCGATTGCGGACGCAATAGCCGATGGATCGATTCGGTTCGAGACGCAGTTCCAGCACAAAGACAACACCATCATCGAGGTGGAGGTCAGTTCCCGCCTGGTGGATTCCGAGACCATGACGGTCCAGGGCGTTGTCAGGGACATCACCGAGCGCAAGCGGACCGAAGAGGCGCTACGGGAAAGCGAGACCAGGTTCCGACTGATGTTCGACAGCCACAGCTCCGTCATGCTGTTGATTGACCCGGAGAACGGACGGATCCTGGACGCCAATGTTTCGGCGGCCCAGTTCTACGGCTATTCCAAGGCAGAACTGACCCAGATGACGATCCAGGACATCAACCAGTGCACGCCCGAGGAGGTCGCGCAAAAGCGGCAGCAGGCCGCCAACGAGAGCCACAACGTCTTCATCTTTCAGCACCGGATCAGGAGCGGCGAACTCCGCACGGTCGAGGTCTTTTCAAGCCCGGTGGAGCAGCAGGGGAAGGTGCTACTCTTCTCCATCGTCCATAACATCTCCGAGCGAAAACTGGCCGAGGAGCGCCTCAAACAGGAGCAATACTATCTGCGAAAATCTCAGGAACTTGGCCAGATTGGAACCTGGGAGCTCGACCTCCGGCATAACGAACTGCGCTGGACGGATGAGAACTGCCGCATATTCGGGGTTCCCGCCGGATCCATCGTGAACTACGAGGTGTTCCTCAGCAAGGTCCACCCAGAGGATCGGGAGTACGTTGAGCGGGAATTCAACGCCGCGCTCGACGGGAAGCCGTACGATATCGAGCATCGCCTGGTTTCCGAGGACGGCCCAAGATGGGTCAGGGAAAAGGCGGATGTGGCGTTTGACGAGTCGGGAAAGGCCATCAAAGCCCTCGGCTTCACCCAAGACATCACCGAGCGAAAGAACTTGCAGGCCCAGATCGCTCTGGCCGACAGGCTGACGACCATGGGCATGCTCGCCGCTGGGGTGGCCCACGAAATCAACAACCCTCTCTCCTACGTGCTCTACAACCTGGAGAGCTTGACAGAAGACCTGCCGAGGTTGATCGAGGCCATGCGCCTGTGTTCCCAAGTGGCCTCAGACAGTCTCGGAGCCGACCAGTGGGCAAGACTGCTGGGGGACAACCGGGAAATGTTCAACCCATCGATGCTTGATGGCATCCTGCCCAGGTTCAAGGACGCGCTCTCCGGCACCATGCGTATCAGAGACGTCGCACGGGGGCTTGGAACCTTCTCGCGGACGGAGGACAAGCGGCTGGTCCCGGTCAACCTGATTCATGTCATGGAAGTCGCCATCACCATGGCCCTCAACGAAATCAAATTTCGTGCCAGTCTGGTCAAGGAATACGGGGCAATATCCGATATCATGGCCAACGACGGCAGGCTCTGCCAGGTCTTCCTGAACCTGCTCATCAACGCCGCCCATGCCATTGGGGACGGTCGCCTCGAGGACAACGAGATCCGGATACGCATCTGGCAGACTGGTGAGGAGGTCTTTGCCGAGATCCGTGACACGGGCAAGGGAATCGCTGAGAATGACCTTTTGCACATCTTCAAACCATTCTTCACCACCAAGGAGCTCGGGGTTGGAACCGGGCTCGGGCTCGCCATCAGTTGCAAAATCATCGAGGATCACGGCGGTCGGATCGAGGTATCCAGCAAACTTGGCGTAGGGACTCGTTTCACTGTGCGCTTGCCGGTCAACCGGCTCGAGAAGGCGAAAGACGCAACGTCCCCCGGTGAGTGCCGCAACAATTCTTTGGCGTGCGGCCGCATCCTGATCATCGACGACGAGGCGGGGATTCGCAGCGCGATGTCGCGCATACTCAAGGAGCATGAGGTGGTTCAGGCTGCCTCCGGAGAAGATGGCCGACGGGTGCTCAACGGCGACCAGGCCTTCGATCTCATCCTTTGCGATATGATGATGGGTGGCATGTCGGGTGTGGACCTGCACGAATGGCTCCTGTCGACACACCCGGCGCTGGCCGGCAAGTTGGTGTTCATCACCGGAGGCGCTTTCACCCCGAGAGAGCGGGAATACCTGAATAAGGTCAGCAACCTCCGAATCGAGAAACCTTTCGATGTAGCCAACTTCAAGAGGATCGTGAATGAACGCATTCACCTGGTGAAAGCCACTCCAGAGCCAGAGTGATGATACGGACTACTCCAATTCAGAGAATGTCCGTCATGCGAATGGACTCCTAGGAGCCCCAGCGCAGCACCCGATCGCCGGTTCGCCAGCCGGAATAATCCAACAACAGGGCGCGCAGGGTCCCTACGGGGGGTTCAGTGGTTGTGGCCGCAGCCGCAGCCGCAGTTGTCGTCGTCCTTGGGCTCGGGGGCGGGGCCGACCTTGACGAGCTCGAGGTCGAAGGTGAGATCTTCGCCGGCCAGGGGATGGTTGGCGTCGAGGGTGATGGTGTCGTCGCCGATCTGGGTGACCACGGCCACCGCGGTCTCGTGGCTGGTGGCGTCGGTCAGTTCGAGGTACTGGCCCACCTCGGGCGTGATGTCCAGCGGGAAGTGGGTGCGCGGCACCTGCAGCAGCATCATCTCCTCGTGGGGACCGTAGGCCTGATCACACGGAATGATGACGGTCTTGGTCTCACCCACGGTCATGCCGACCATGGCGTTCTCGAAGCCGGGAATCACCTGGCCTGAGCCCACCGTGAAGCACAGCGGATCGCCGTCGCGGGAGGAGTCGAACTCCGAGCCGTCCTCGAGGCGGCCGGTGTAGTGCACATGAACATGATCTCCGTTTTGAACTGTCGTCATGAAAGCCTCTCTTGTGTGAGTGTCAGTCCAGCTGGGAAGGCAGCACGGACTGGAAATACTTGATGACCACGAGCTTCTCGCCCGCGATGGTGGGGATCTCCTTCTTCCAGGCATGCAGCGGCAGCGCCGGGAACCACAGGTCCTTGGCGCCGAGCCTGGCCAGCACCGCTGCGGGGTTCCACGGGCGTCCTGCGGCCAGCTCGACGTGGCCCTTGAGCACCAGGCACTGCAGATCGCAGGTCGCCGGGAACACGACGGGTTTTCCGGACTTCACGCCGGCGGCGAGCTTCTCGAGGGCCTCGAGGCGGGCCTGGTACTTCTTTTCATAGTCCTGAGACTCGGTGAAGTACGTGGCGATGGCCTTCTGCCGTTTCTGTTCGGCTTCCTGCGCCTTGGTGTCGCGCGCGGCCGCCAGCGAAGCCAGGTACGCCGCGCCGAACTGCGTGTTGGTCGGCTCCCGTTTGACCGCGCGCAGCAGGGCCTCGCGAGCCTTCAGCGGCGCGCCGGTCTTCTGGAGGTACAGCCCCTCGGCGTAGTCGAGCAGGGCCAGCTCCTCGTTCTGGGCGCGGGCGTAGGCCAGCGTCTTGCGCGCGGCCTCGATCTGCCCGGTCTCGAGCTGGGTCAGGCCCAGCAGGCTCAGCACCAGGGCGCTCTTGGGCTCGTCGACGGTGACCTCGACCAGCAGGTTGCGGGCCCGTTCGGGTTTTCTCTGCTCGATCAGGCGCAGGGCCGAATGGAACCGGAAGTGGACGCTCTTGGGATAGGCCTTGATCCCCTCCGAAAACGCCAGCTCCAGGAGCGCCGGACGGCCCCAGGCCCGGTAGAGCTGGTGCCGAAGCTGGTGCAGCTCCTCGGGAGGTGTCCCGTAGCCCTTCCAGGCCGCCTCGAGGTACTGCCTCGAGAGGTCCGGCATGTTGGCGCGCAGCGCAAGCGCCGACAGCGCGTGAGGAAAGCTGGCGCCAAGGCCGGAGCGGGCGAACAGGTCCTCCAGCGCGAAGAGCAGGCCGGCGATGGGGGACGGATAGAGCCGTGTGTACAGGATCCAGGGATCGCGGCGGATCAGTCGCGTGAAGTAGAGGGCTGCGCGCGAGGCGTTGCCGGTCTGGGCCTGCATCAGGGCCGCGGTCATCAGCAGGTGGGGCGAATCGCCACCCAGCGAGAGGGCGTTTTCAAGGGACTTCACTGCCCCGGTGCGGTCCTTGTTGAGCCATGAGAGCCTGCCGCACCAGTAGTGAAAGTTCGCATCCCGCCGGGCCAGCTCCACGTTCTGCGAGCACAGTTTGACCGCGGCAGGAAGCTCGCCGCTCTCGATCAGGGCCAACAGGATCAGGCTGTACAACTGCGGTCGCTGTCGGTTTTTCAGCGCCTCGGTGAAGTAGTGTCCGGCGGCGCCGGGGTTGCCCGCCACCATCAGCGCCGCGCCGGCCATGACGTCGTCGTTGAAGGCCTTCTCTTCGGCGGAGATCTTCGACTGGGCGCGGACGGGGGCTGCAGCGGCGGAAACGAGCAGGACGCCAAACAGGCATGACACGACGAAGAACCTCAAGGCCTCACCTCCACGACCGGCGGCAGCCGGCACGGCACGATCGGCGGAGTCGTGCGACGCTTCACCCCCGGGGTGTGCACGTCGATGATTCGCTCCGAGGTGGCGAAGCGAAGGCGGAACTGCGACAGGAAGGCCCCGCCGATGAGCGCATCCACCTGCCGCCCCGTCTCTACGCGCAGGGAGGCCAGAAAGTCATCGGAAACGACCACGGTGTACACGCCGGACATCCGGGTCGCGTCCGGGGCATCGGAAAACGCGACCGTCTCCAGTTCGGTCAGCGGCGCCGAGATGACGCCGTAGGCCGTGACGACCTCGGTGGTGCCGTGGTCGGGGCGCCCGGTGGTGGTCCCCAGGGTGTCCAGGACGGTCTGCTTGATGACCATGTAGGACGCACCGGTGTCCATGAGGGCCAGAATGCGGGTCCCCTCGAGGTCCACGTAGACCAGGTGGCGCGTGGCGCCCACGTCCAGGGTGTCGCCGTTGCTCAGACGGTATCGCCCGCCGCCGGTGAGCGTGAAGTTGATCCGCGCGTCGGCAGGATCCCGCGCGGGAAAGCCCGCCGTATACAGGGTGACCGTCCGGTCCGGGTAGTTCAGTTCCCAGTCGAAATAGGTGAGCAGGTTCGCGCCCAGCAACCCCGAGACGGGCACCCAGGCCTCGAAGAAGTCTTCAAAAACATACGGAAGGTTCAGGAAGACGAGGCCCAGTCCGGTCATCTGGAGATGATGGACGCCCACCTCGACGGCGTAGTGTCCCACGTCGGCCAGGTGCACCGGAGATCCCGTGTCCAGCACGAACGACTGCTGTCCCGGCTCGATGTCCAGGTCCAGCATCACCTCCGGCGTCAGGGAGGACAGCCGGATCGCCACCGGCTCGCCACCGGTCCCGACATACTCGAGCCCCGGTGTGGATTCGGAATCACAGGCAAAACTTTGGAGAAGGAGGAGCGCCGCACAGCACGCGGCAGGAAGAAGCCGTTTCATTAATCCACGTAGCCGATGATGTTCCTTCTCTGCTTGGCCAGCATGAAGGCCTGCTTGATGTCGTCGAAGACGCGGCGGCCGGGGGGAAGTCCCTCGAGCACGATCACCGGCGTCGTCGGATCGGTGGTGGTCAGTTCGACGCGGGTAACGCCGAGCATCCGCTCACCCAGGGTCTGATGGAACACGATGTCCTTGATGCGCCACATCTCGAGGTTCTGGATGGTCTTGCTGAAGACCCCGGATTCGTACTCGAGGTTCAGGTTGGTGATCTTGAAGCGCTGGTTGCGGCGCTGGACTCGGATCCAGGCGAACCAGCCGGCGCCAAACAGGAGCATGGCCAGTTCCGGGTACACGGTGAAGGCCGCGTGCCAACTGGTCTTGGCCAGCAGGAAGATCATGAGGAGGAGGCCAAAGAGGGACAGCAGAACCGCCAGGCTCAACTGGTTGAAGTCGGCCTGCCACTTCGGACAGCCCTCCCAGATCAGTTTTTCCTCGGCAGGGGCGTCGCTTCCGGCCATCGGGGCTGAATTGATGTCTACTTCGGTCATGTCAGGATCTCCTTGTGAATCGATGCAAGATCCGGTGCATTGCAGCCGGGTTGCGCCACTATAGCACAGTTCGCGGGCGTGACTCCATGCCGGAATCGGGGAAAACTACGCTGTTTTTTTCTGGAGATGACTCAGTTCATGCCGGAGGTGGAGGTGGTGAAGTACTCGACGTCCTCGTTGTTGGGACAGCCGGTGGCGTTTCCGAAGATCTCGTGGCGACGGAAAAAGACGCGTAGATCGCGCTGCAGGGTCGACATGCCGTCTTCGGCCTCGGCCGGATGGAACTGAATTCCCATGAGGTTCTTGCCGGTGGCCTCCCGATCAACCCAGACGACCTGCCCGATGACCCGGACGTTCTTGTCAAGGGCGGGCAGCGTGAAGTTGATGACGATGCGGGTCCCGGCCGGTGGATTCGAGGAAGCCGACAGCATCAGGCCTCCCAGGCCGAGGTTGCGGATCTCGCAGGGATGCCACAGATCCGCATGGGCCAGCGACCAGGCTGCCTTCATGGCGACGGGGTGCCGGGTGTAGTTTCGACGGAAGACCACCGGTGAGGGGCTGTTGGCCACGGTGTTGAGCAGGAAGTCCAGCTTCCGGCGCTGGTGCGGGAGCACCCAGGCCACCACCCGGTTGCGTGTCTCCCGCCCCGGGGTCTTCTGGGGATGAACCTTTCGCACGGAGACGCGCAGGTGTTCCATGTCGCTCAGATTCGGAAAGTCGAACTCCAGAATCAACTCTTCACTCTTGCCGAAGACCGCCTTGGTTTCAAAAATTATCATGCCAGTTCCGGATTCGTAATAATCGAAAAATTCTTTGGGATTTTCCAACACGATTCGATGAACTCGCATATCACCAGAGGTCCCGTAAAAATGATGTCGTCGGGCTAACCGACTCAACTGGTGGTTATTATCGGCAAAGCCGAGGCACTTTTCAAGCGATTTTTTCATTGAAAGTGAAATTATTCCAGTGTGGTGAAAATTACAGGTGATATATTCTGCGAAAAAGAGGCTTTCATCCAATTAGAAATGGTTTCCAGAGCTCTGTCGTAAAAAACACCTCGATGGCGGCCAGGGAGAGAAAGGGACCAAACGGCATGGGCGTGAGCATCCAGGAGTCCGGCGTGCCACGGAAAAGTTCATCGAACTCCGGGTCGGCTTCCGAGATGCCCTTGTAGGGAACGGGGGCCTCGCGCTTCAGGTGAAAAACCAGGAAAATCAAGGCCATGAGCAGCCCCTGCACGGCGGCCGCGAGCACCAGCGGGATCAGCGCCAGCGGTCCGAGGACGGCCCCGATCAGCGCCAGCAGCTTGGCGTCGCCGAGCCCGAGGCCCTCGCGCTTGCGCACGACCCGGTAGAAGAACGAGACGGAGGCAAATGTCAGGAATCCAGCGATCGCTCCGATGAGAATTTCAGTGAGAGTGGAAAATTCCGTAATCCAAGCAAAAATGGCGAAGACGACGGTCCCACCAATCGTGAGCGTGTCCGGCAGGATGAAGGTATCCCAGTCGATCCCGGCGAGCACCACGAGCATCCATAGAAAAAAGAAAACGCCCGCTGCCTGCGCCACGACCAGCGGCGACCATCCACCGGCGGCGTCGAAGACCATGAAAACGCCCACGCCCAGCGCGCCGCAGATCGCCTCGATCACGGCATAGCGCGCGGAAAACGGCGCCCGGCAATAGGCACAGCGGCCGCGCAGCCACAGGTAGGAGATCACGGGAAGGTTGTGCCACGGGCGGATCTGGGTGTGACAGGAGGGGCACGCCGAGGGAGGATGCACCACGGAGAGCCCACGGGGCAGCCGGTAGATCATCACGTTGCCGAAGCTGCCCCAGATCGCGCCCCAGACGAACGCCAGGACCTGGAAATACAGCGCGGGGAGTTCGGCGAATTCCATGGGGATGGGAAAGACTATCTGGGGGTGGGGACCATCGTCTCGTTGGCAGGAGTACGAACTGAAAGGATGTTGTAGACGTGCACCGGCTGGGCCTTGCCCTTGACGGAGATCGGCTCGCGCGCTTCGTAGTTGAAGTAATCGCGGACATACTGGAAGGTATTTTCGCCGATGATGATCTCGTTGGCCTTGGCGTACGAGCACAGGCGGGCGGCCAGATTGACCGGGTCGCCGATGACGGTGTACTGCATCGTCTTGGAGGATCCGAGGGCGCCGCAGACGACCTCTCCGGTGTTGATGCCGATGCCGATGGCGATGGGTTTTTTACCCTCGGCTATACGAGCGGTGTTGTAGACCTCGAGGCAGGCGATCATCTCGACGGCGCACTCGACGGCCTTGCGTGGACCTTCGTGAAGGGTCACGGGGGCGCCGAAGAGGGCCATGATCTCATCGCCCACGAACTTGTCGAGGGTGCCCTCGTACCGGAAGAGGACATCAACCATGACCTCGAAGTAGGTGTTGAGCATGTTGACGATCTCGCGCGCCTCCATGTTTTCGCTCATGGAGGTGAAGCCGCGGATGTCCGAGAACAGCATGGTGACGGGCTGCTGCTGGCCTTCCTGGTCGAAGGAGAGCTTGCCGTCGACGATCTGGTCGACGAGATTGGGGCTGAGAAGTTTTTCAAACTGCGCCCGCGTCTTGGTCTCACCCTCGATGCGTCGGATCAGGTTGGTGTTGGCGATGGCCACACCGGCCTGGGAGGCGATGCCCGTGAGCAACTGGAGGTCCTTCTTGCCGAAGGCACCGGTGGCCAACTGGGAGTCGAGGTAGACGATGCCCAGCAGCTCGTCGGAGTACACCATGGGCACGCACATCGTGGAGCGGATGCCCTGGATGATGATCGAGCGGGCCGCGTTGAAGCGGGCGTCCATGGAGGCGTCCGACGAGAGCACGGCCTGTTTGCGCTCGGCCACGTCACGGAGGACCGTGCGCGATACGACGATGTTCTCGGACTGCCCGGGGGCCTGATTGCGGTGGCGCGACACCACCGGCTTCATCTCGCCCTGCCCGTCCGGCAGGAAAATGATTCCGCGATCGCAGCGGAAAATCTCGAAAATCTTGTCGAGGATCTTGCCCAGGAGGGTGTACAGGTCGGCCTCGACGCCGAGGTAGGTGGCCACCTCGTGGGCGACACGCAGACGCTCATAGTCCTGACGGAGGACCTGCTCGTTGCTGATGGCTGCCTCCGGGATGAAGTTGCCCGCATCGGCGGTCATGGTCTGATGGATTTCAGAGGAGACCGCATCCTGGGACACGAGAACATCAGGGGTCGGCGGCGCCGCCGTGCTGCTCTCGACGTAGCGAAGGAGTGTGGCACCCATACTGATTTCGTCGCCGTTCTTGAGTTGAACCTCGCTGACCCGCACGCCGTTGACATAGGTGCCGTTGAGGCTGCCCAGGTCTTTGAGGATGTATGTGCCATCCTTCAGTCGCACGATTTGCGCATGCACCTTGGAGAGGATGCGGTCCAATATCTGGACGGTGTTGCGCGGCATGCGGCCGATGGTCGTGAAATCCTTGAGTTCGTGGGTCTGTTGGGGTTCCTGCGAGAGAATGATCAGCTGTGCCATGGATTCGCCGCTCGTGTCGAGAATGAAATTCGACGCACATATACTATTGCCGACGACGGCAAAGTAAAGGGAAAAGTGCCTCAGCCGCGCCAGGGCGACAAAAAAGTCACGAAATTAATTAACTTGGCAGTATTTTCAGTATGTCCGGGTTGTGGAGCTGAGGGGAATCGAACCCCTGACCTCTTGAATGCCATTCAAGCGCTCTCCCAACTGAGCTACAGCCCCGGAGGAGTCAGGCGGATGCGTTTATAAAGACCCCGGCCCGAACTGTCAAGCTGTTTTTCGAGAGAATTTTCGATCTCCCCCGGCGCACGAATTTTCGCCCATTTTCAAGGCCCTATTGACTTTCGTTAGATTCGACTTACAGAAGACAGGAATGCGGAGGTGCACGATGAATTCCAATGAGAAAAAAGATTACGCGGGTCCCGAAGCGACGCGTCGCACATTCCTGCAATGGATCGGCACAGGCACGGTGCTGACGCTGGCACAGGCCGCCGCATGCGCGGGGCCGCCGCACCTGCACGGCAGACCCCTATCCGACACGGGAAAGGACTCCGGAACCGACGCAGATGCGGTGACCGACGCCGATGCGGCCAGGGACGCCACTGACGCGGGTTCAACCGACTATCCGTTCACCCCCGGCTCCACCTCTGATGCAACGATATTCCAGCGCTGGCCAGAGCGCACGGTGGATCCGCAGGATCTGGAGCGCATCCTGCAGGACTGGCGGCTGACCGTCGACGGACTGGTCGGGACGCCGCGGGTCTTCCGGTTCGATGAACTGGTGGACCTGTCCCGTTTGAACCAGGTCATGGACTTCCACTGCGTGGAGGGATGGTCGATCCTGGACGTTCCCTGGAACGGGCTGCACCTGTCCACGCTGTGGGACCTGGTTCACCCCACGGCGGAGGCGACCCACGTGACCTTCCATACCATCGGAGGCACCTACAACGAGTCCCTGCCGCTGCCCATCGCCACGGAACCCCACACCCTGCTCGCCTACGGCATTGCCGGATCGACGATCCCGCTCAAACACGGCTTTCCCCTGCGGCTGGTCGTGCCGCGTCTGCTGGCCTACAAGAGCCCCAAGTACGTGGAGCGGATTGAATTGACCAACGCACCGGTACAGGGATTCTGGGTTCAGCGGGGATATTCCTATGACGGGCCGGTGCCGGAAAGCCGCCTGCGTGAAGGGAAGTACTAGGAGCTTGTCGGGAAAAAACCTTGGTCGCCCCACGGGCTGCGAAAAGTCGTCGCCCGGATGCCGCCCCTACCTGGACGGAACCACTTCCGTCTTGAGGAACGCCACGAACGCCTCGAGGGGCTCTCCGCGGGCGATCATGAAGGAGCACTTCTGTCCGCCCGCTGCTGTGATGGTGAAATGTCCGGTGCCCATCTCCCGGCGCTCGACGCGGAGCTGCGGGTCGTCGGCGAGGCGCCGGATCCCGTCGAAGAGGCGGGGCTTCAATGCGTCGGGGACCGGGCCGGAGAAGGGTTGCCCGCCGTCGTAGACGCCGCTGGAGCTGGCGCGCGCCGACATCGGCTCGTAGCGGACCTTCATCACCCCTGAATCCTTCCCTTCCGCATCCTGTGAAAACGTGGTCACGTTGGCACTTCCGTCGGCGAAACGAATCTGCCAGGGCGCGGCGAGGTCGCAGCCGGCGAGGCTCACTGGCGCGGGGGACGCGGTCCGCTTCGAACACGGGCAGCAGCCGGACACCAGCGACGTCAGGATGGCGGCAATCCAAATGATCTTCATTGTATGTCTCCTCGTCGGGGGGGATCCGGGTGAACGGCTCTCCAGCTAACGGCTCCCCTGTTATATGATGGAGTCCGCCTGTGTTTCTGCGGTGGCGATCCGCCGGGGAAGGCGCAGCATGAAGGTGGAGCCCTTGCCAAGCTCGCTGGCCACGGTCAGCGTGCCCCCGATCAACTGCGCGAGCTTCCGGCTGACGGCCAGCCCAAGCCCGGTTCCACCGGCTGCCCGCGTGGCGGATCCGTCAATCTGATGGAACTCGGCGAAGATGTTCTCGAACTCACTCTCAGGGATACCGCACCCCGAATCCTCCACGACCAGCTCGAGTTGATCCCCCAGCGGCTCCAGCCGGACCCTCACATATCCAGTCTCGGTGAACTTCACCGCGTTGGACACCAGGTTCACCAGGATCTGCTGAATTTTGCCGCTGTCGGAGATGCACATGACCGGTGTCGGGGGAACAGACACCTCGATCTCGTATTCCCGCTCCCGGGTGATCGACTGGTTGCGGGACACCGTCTCCCGCACCACCTTGCGCAGATCATCGATCTTCTCGGCGTACACCGGCATGCGGTCCGCCTCCAGCCGCGAGTGGTCGAGTATGGTGTTGATCAGGTTGAGCAGGTTGCGGCCGCTCTCTTCGATCGCCTGAAGGGCGGAAGTCTGCTCCCCGTTGACCGGCCCGTAAAGACCCGAGGAGAGCATCTCCGAATACCCGATGATCGCATTGAGCGGGATCCGCAGCTCGTGGGACATGTTCGCCACGAACTGCGACTTGAGCCGGCTGGCGCGTTCCAGCTCGTTCTTCTGATCCTCCAACTCCTTCTTCTGCAGCGAGAGCACGTCGTTCTGCTTCTCCAGCATGGCAACGAGTTCGCGAACGCTCACGAAGGCCCGCGCATTGGAGAGCGTGATCGTCAGCGCCGGGATCACCTGCTTCAAATAGTGCTGATGACGACACTCCTTCGGGCACAGCAGGATCAACTGTCCGCCGAGCCCGTCCGGACTTCTCAGATTGAAGTGACGGACCGACAGCGCACCGGCTTCGCCCGAATCCACGCCCTTAGTACCGGGCTCGACCTCCATGCACTCGGTGTCAAAGTCCAGGGGCGCCAGCGCCGGGGGCGGTCCCTGGGCCGGATACGAGGCGATTCGGACAAACTGACCGCCGGAGTTGCGGGCGAACAGCACGCCGCTGCGGGACTCGGAGCTCTCGCACAGCAACCGCAGCAACTCGGACCAGGAAGTCTCACCCTCCTTCTCGAACGGCGAGATCAACTCCTGGAGGAAACGGCTGGTGCTCTGAATCTCCTCGGTCTGGCTCAGCACCTCGCCTTCGAGGCGCTCTTTCCACTGCTTCAGTTCCTCCATCCGGGCAGACAAATCCCGCGCCAGCCGGTTGAAGGAATCCGCGATGTGTCCCAGCTCGTCCTTGGATTCGAGCTGGATTCGGGCCCCCAGATCACCGGCGCGGAAATTCTCGACGCCCCGCAGGATGCGCTGGAACGGACGCCAGACACGCTTCGTTCCCAGGAAAGCCAGGAGCAAGCCGGCCAGGAACACACCGCCTCCCATCGCCAGCGGAAATCCCATCATCGACCGCAGGTCATCCACCCCGGCCCGGGTCTTCACCCGCAGCACGAGCCTTCCCACCGGCCGCGGATTCCTGTCGAGCCGGTTGCCGGGGACACCCTGGGCGACCAGTTCGGCAGAGGGACTAACGATCGAGACCGGCTCCTCGAAGTCGACATAACCGGCGGTGACATGACGGGACGGGGGGGCATCGATCCGTCCGCCCGCTGCGAGGACGACCGGGAAGGCGGGTCCACGACGATGGCGGCTCAGTACAAGCTGGCCATCCGCCGAGTACAGTGCGATACCGCCCGCCAGCGGGTCCGCGACGACCTCATCGAGGGCATCGGCGATGAAGATGTCGTCCATGGCAAGAATTGCATGGGCAGCCTGCCCGGCCAGCTGCCTGGCCTTCGTCGCGGCGATCTCCCGGCGGGAGGACTCCAGGGATTGCATCCTGACGAAGATGCCCACGCCGGCGACCAGCAGTCCGCTCAGGAGCGAGAGAGATCCGGAAAGCAACAGGATGCGGCGGCTGAAGGACTTGCGAAAATGGGGGATGGCGACTTCCTGCGGCACGGTCATGATTTACCTGGCCAATGACTGCGGTTTCCACTGCGGGGAGGTGATTTCCTCGACGCCGAACCACATTGACATGTATTTGTTATAGAAAATCTGGCCAACGGGGGCCCGAATATCCTGCGGATCCCATGACTCGTAGCGGGGCTCCACGGCTGCGGTCACGCCCAGAAGCACCTCGTGGCGCGTCCTGCCGAACACGGGAATGCCGACGCGGACCTGCAGCCGGACGAAGGCTTCGAGCACCACCGAATCGAGAACCTCGAAGTCCCCGGTCAACTGCACGCCCGCGCAACTGCGGCGCCCGGCGATCAGATCTGCGGCCAGCTTGAGCGCTTCACCCGGAACCTTCACGGTCTCGGCTGCCACCAGCCCGGAAGATTCCATCACCAGGCGCCGCGCCCATTCTCCGGTCCGCTGTGTGGCCAGCACGCAGAACGGCCTTCCCCCGCGGTTTTTGGCGAACTCGTTGAACAGGAACAGTTGTGCACCCACGGGAGGGTCCCAGGCCACGATCTCATGGCCTTCGACCAGCGGCCTGGAACCTGCGACGAAGAACTCGATGACACGACGACCGGGCAGCCTGGTCGCGAGGGCGGCCTTCGACCCGAAGGTGAAAACGACCTGCCCCGGAGCCAGCTCCGATCCTGGAGAGAGGCGCCGCCAGGATCCGTCCGCGAGCCGGTGTCTGATCTGCCGTTCGTATTCGGGAACGCCTTCGGGAGCCGCCACCACGGGAGGAAGTGCCCCGGTCTGCCAGTGCAGTTGCCAGGCGAGAAAGAAACCGAACAGAAACATCAACACCCCCAACGGCGTGCTCCGCCGGATCACAGATCGATCAGCACCATCGAGAGGCCGAAGGCCCAGTGCTGGGTCTGCCGATCGACGAAATCGCAGTCGCTGACCGGCCCATCCCAGCATGAATCCCAGTTGACCCCGGAGTAATAGCGAAGGGAAACACCGACCAGCAGCCGTGGATGGATCCGCCGCAGCAGGGCGCCATGGATTCCTGCGTGCACACCAGGAACGACGATGTCATACCGGCCGGAGGGAACCCCGTTGAGCTCTGTCTCCCGGATCCGCGACGACGAAAACACCGAGATCGCCGCGCCGGCGCCCAGGTTCAGTTGCCAATCCCCCAGATCGATCCGGTGGTACACCATCGCATCGACCAGCCAGAAGGCCGGGCCGATGAACTCGGGCGCGCGACCGTCATAGGCGTTGTAGAGCGTGTTGACGCCCAGCCACCATGGACCGCGCCAGTGACGCCGGTGCGACCAGACGATCATGTTCGAGCTCTGAAGCCATGCCTGCTGCTCCACTGGCTGCTCCCACACGAGCCCGCCGAACCCGGTGGTGACCTCCCACTCGACGGGCGTGCTCAGCAGCAGGGAGCAGGCGAAGATTGCGGCGTTCATTTTTCCCGTTCCAGAAGGGTTTGCGCGTGAGCCAATGTTTCCGGCGTGTCGATGTCCTGCCAGGTGCCGTCGGCCAGCTCCTGAGTCCTCATCAGGCCACGGGCGGTCAGCCGTTTCACGCCCTGGGACAGCGTCGGACTCTCCAGTTGCGCGAGGGCTTCGATCAGCGGAGGGGAGATGCAGAAGAGACCCGTGTCGATGGCGTTGTAGGACTCGAGTTCCTTGCCGATCTCGAGCACGAGGCCATCCTCGTTGATGAGCACCTTGGTGGCGTCGTCGAGATCAAACACGCCGGCGATGTCACGGTCGATCATCAGCACGGTCTGGTCGCCCGTCCGATCCAGCGCGACCATGTGGGCCACGCAATCTCCAAGAAATAAATGATCGGACATGGACAGCAGGACCCGTTCGTCGACGAATTCACGGGCCGCGAGCACGCTGAGCCCGTTGGGCTCCGAGTACCTGTGGTTCTCGAAAAAGGAGAGCTTGACGCCAGGCGCCGCACCACGCTCGACCGCTGCACGGACCTCGTCTCCCCGGTAGCCGAGCACCACTGCGACTTCGGTGATGCCTGCGGCCGAGAACTGGCGGATCAATCGCACGATCGAAGGCTCTCCTGCCAGCAGCGTCAGCGGTTTGGGAAGGGACTGAGCCGGCGACAGGCGACTGCCGTAGCCGGCGGCGAGAATCAAGGCTTTCCGTAATGACACCATGAATTGCATCCTCGGTCGCCCAAAGTCACAAGCTGGCCCTGGAAAAATCCCATTGCACGCACAGCTTTCATGCGCAACCGCAGTTGAAAATACCGCGAAACCCGGAAAAATGCACCTCATGAATCCTGCGATCGGCGACCGAAGTTGGATTTTTCCTGAAAATCGTGGATACCATCGGGCCAGTGACGCCCACAGAAGGCTTGTGCGTGGCGTCCCCGGAGTAGAAATGACGCTGTCCCTGCCCAACGCCGGATTTGCCGCGCGCATCTTCCTCGAGGAATGCATCGCGCCTGCACAGCCCCTGTCCGAGCCCGGCAGGGCGCTGGCACATTCATTTCGCGCCTTCGGCCCCGGTGAGGAGGCCGGGCTGGCCGGCTTCTGGGACCGGACCGAGGCCTTCATCCTGCTGCTGCGCGATCACCCCACCCCCCTTCTGGAACCTCACCTGAAAAATTGCAACGGTCTGTGGTTCCTGCAAGAGGATTCCACGTCATGGGGGCCCGTGGAGCTGGCCCGCCTGGAGTCGATCGCGCAGAGCACCCGCTGGCTCCGCAATGAGATTGTCACAAGGCTCTCTGCTGAGACCTGCCCCTCCGGGGGGAACTCTCCCTTGCTGGAGCTTCTGTCACCGCACTGCGCCGGAGGCGGTTTCCTGCTGGCCGCGGAAGCAGGCTCCGGGCTGGCCCTCGCCCGGGAAGACCTGCGCATGGCCACCGATCGATGGCAGGAGCTCGATCGGGCCTTGCGCGAGCAGGTCGCCGGACGCCTGGGCACGACTGCAGGTCGCCTCAGGAGCGACCTCACCGTGTCCATCGACGACGAACCCAAACTCCGGCTTTGCAGCGAAATCGAAGAGCTGGCCGAGATCGCGATTCTGCCGCACCAGGTACAGTTCCGGTTCACGCCCACGGGAGAGGCCCGCGAGGCGCACGCCGGGATGACCCGCCTGCGGCAGCGGTGCCATCAAATGGAGACCGACGCAATCTTCGGCCTCTGCACAAGGCTGGTGCCTTTCCTGCCGAGGTTGAATGAAGAGCTGGACATGGTGGGCCGGATCGACCTGCTGCGGGGCCGTGCGCGCTGGGCGATCCAGCATGCCGCGGTGCGCCCCCGCCTCAGTGACGACGGCTCGATGACCGCGATTGAGGCCCATCACCCGGTCATCCAGACCCAGGTTGAGAGCCTGGAACGTCGATATCAATCCTTAACATTTACCTTGCGACCGTCGCTGGTCAGCCTCACCGGCGCCAACATGGGAGGAAAAACTGCCTTCCTGCGCACCGTGGGCCTGCTGCAGGCCTTGTTCCAGTTGGGGTACTTCATCCCGGCCAGTGACTTCGCGGCACGGCCGGTGTGCTCGATGGCATGGGTCGGCGCCGTGCCGGATTCGCCGACGCTGGGCCTGTCCAGCTTCGGCCGGGAATGCAGGGACCTCGTCGATGCACTGCACCAGGACTTGCCGCAACTGATGCTCGTCGACGAGTTCGCGCGCAGCACCGACGCCGAGGAAGGGCTCGCGCTCACCGGGGCCCTGCTGGATCATTTATGTGAAGCCGGAGAAGGCCTCTTCGTGTTCGCCGGACACCAGAAACGCCTGACCTGCCGTGTCGAAGGGGAAATCCAATACCTGCACACGGGAGGGCTTGATTTCACAGCCTACTTGCGGAACCTCGGATTGATGGAGGCCATTCCTGCATTGGCCGCTTCCATGAATTATCAGATTCTCAACGGATGCACCATTTCATCCGATGCGCTTCAGATTGCACTCGCACTCGGAGTGCCGGAGAATCTGGTCCGGCGGGCGCGCGAAATCCTCTCGGGAAACGCTTCTGGAATGGAGCTATCCGATTGATTTACAAGGTGTTTTTCAATTTCTTCACAGCGGAGCAGAAAAGTTGAAAATCCTGTTGATTGCCTATCTTGCACGTGTTATGGTCCCGCCTGACCTGAGCTGGACACTGCGCATGCACTGGATGCGGCAAGTCTTCAGATATATCGAACGTTCTGACAGCTTTGAGTGAGGTTCGCAGATGAAAACATGGGCTATCGTTCTTTTTGCCTTGTTCGCGACGTGGACCCTGCCGGCAGTGCCGGCCGCCCACGCCAGAGGAGCCGATGACGACATCATCATGGAGGAAGACGATACTTCCAAACCGGCCGAAGAAAAGCCGGCTGATGGTGATCTTCCGGCCGACACGGATCCTGCCGCGACGGATCCTGCCGCGACGGACCCCGGCACAACGGATCCTGCAGCCACGGATGCCGCTGCTGCGGTCGCCGGCGACGACAAGGATACCAAGACCAAGGGAGACGACGAAGACGCCCGCTCCTACTGGTCCGACATCAAGGTCGTTCCCCGTAAGTTGATTCTCAAACAGAATCGTATCGAGTTGATTCCCTACATGGGTATCACGCTCAACGATAACCTGATTCGCCACATCGCGCTCGGCGGCGAGTTCGGCTACTACATGTCCGACGCCATGAGCATCGGCGTGGGTGGTCACATGTACATGAAGCAGCAGACCGACCGCGCCTACCTGACGGGTCTGCAGCAGCGCGTCCTCCCCACGTTGAACGCGTACCTTTACACGGCCACCCTGAACGTGAACTACGAGGCCGCGTACGGCAAATTTGCCTTCCACAACAAGAAGATCCTGCAGTGGGGCATCTTCCTTTCCGGCGGCCTCGGCGTCACCGGCACGGAAGTCATTCCCCGCAACGCAGCGCATGAGCCCTGGACCAACATGAATATCACGATTCAGGTCGGCGCGGGCTTCCGCGTGTTCATCAACCAGTGGCTGACCCTCTGGGGCGGCGTCCGCAACTACATGATGCAGGACAAATTCGAGAACTCCAATCGTACTCAGCCCGATGCGGAAGTCGGCGAAAAGAATGCCGCGGCCCGTTTTATCAATAACATCGTATTCCAGATTGGTGTGTCGGTCTTCTTCCCCACCAGTTTCGAATACACCACTTTCAAATAATTCTTGAGGCGGAGTCAGATAATGAAGAAACTGTTGCATTTCCTCCTCTTCGTGAGCATCCTTGGAACTTCCGTGTCCTCGTTCGCCGTGGAGCGCGGCGATCCCCTGAAGGGTCAGCCTGCCGTCCGCAAGCGCGTGCTCTATCTTCCCGGCCGTTTCGAGGTCACCCCGTCCGTGGGCGTGAGTTTCCTGCAGGACTATCGGCATTCGTTCCTGGTTGGCGCCAAGGCCGAATACCACCTGAATGACTACCTCTCCTTCGGTTTCGCAGCGCACTTCTCCCCGTTGTCGATTAACACGGGCCTGACGGACGAAATTCAGGCGACGCTGCCCAACCAGCTCGAAGACGACACCTGGGTCAACCCCACGCCGTCCAAGAACGCCATGATGGACGCCCTCAACGAGATCAAGCTCGTCATGGGTCCCCACATCACCTATACGCCGGCCTTCGGCAAAATGGGCCTGTTCTCCACCATCTTCTTCAACTTCGATGTGTACTTCTTCGGTGGTCTCGGCATCGTGATGTTCGAAGCCGGCGATCTGAGCCCGTACACCGACACCCCGGCGGAGTATCGCCAGGCAGTGACCGCCGGAACGGCCGGCCAAAAGCTGCACATCATCGTTGAAGAGGAAAACGGCGGCCTGCGGTTTGGGCCCCAGGCAGGTCTCGGCTTCCATTTCTATCTGAACTCCTGGATGGCCGTGAACATGGAATTCCGATGGATGTACGTCAAGCGCAACGCCGCCGGCTTCGACCGGAACGGCGACCGCATCTATGAGTTGATCGAAGCCGAAGGCATGGTTCGCGACTGGGTCGTCGTCAACGCAAAGGACGAGAGTTGGGAAAATACCATGTTCTTCCACTTCGGACTTTCGATGTTCTTCCCGCAGTTTGCTCCGCGCTCCAACTGATCCTTTTCTCCTCCGTCGAAAAATCATTGTCATTGGGCCCTGTTTGCGCTATTCATTGCCAATGCCCGAGCGGTCACCATGAGAATCGGCGAAATCCTGATCCAACAGAACTCCATCAGCCCTGAGCAACTCAACCTTGCTTTGTGGGTGCAGAAGCATTGGGGCGGCCTGCTTGGCCGGATTCTGTGTTCCCGCGGGTACCTCGACGAGCCCGATCTGACCGCGGCGCTCTCGTCCCAGATCGGCATCCCCGCCACATCCCTGAAGGATCGCAGCATACCCTCCGGGCTGTGCCGCCTTCTACCCCTCGATCTATGCGTCTCCCACCTGGTTATGCCGTTTAGCCAGGATCCGGACAGTGGTGTCATCCAGATCGCCATGACAGACCCACGCGACGCCGTAGCCCTCGCAGCTTTGCGCTCCAGCCTGAAGCAGCCGTTCCGGCTTTTCATCTGTGGGTATTTCGATCTGACCGAGGCCCTGTACCGCACCACCTACGGACAGGAGGCCACGCCCGTTCACGCCCCAAATGGCCGGGCTACGCAGGAGATCATCCCGGCAGACATGCTCGTCGAGGAACTTCCCCTTCCCCAACCCGTCCAGCGTCCGGTCATTCATAGCCGGCAGCACCTCAGCGCCGGCTATGAGGTGCTTGAAGAAGCCGAGATGCTTGAAGCCATGTCCGCCCAGGCCGCCCCGAAATGCCTGTCGGCCGAGCTTGACCTGGTCGTCGACAGCGGCGAATTCGAGATTGTTTCCGCTGAGGACTCCCTGGCGCCTTCGAACGAAGCCGTCCAGGAGCCGACGACTCCAGCAGAAGGTGTGCCTTCCCCTGAGATGACCACCGAGGTATCGAAGCAAACGGACACCAGTGCGTTGAAGAAGGACGCCGCATCGGAAAATTCGAAGGACACCACGAACACCCCGTCCGACGGACAGTCCAAAAAACCCGTCGAGGAGACTGTCACTCCGGGCAAGGCCGACGCAGCCGTCCCCATTGAATCCACGTCGGAAGACGGCACAAAGGCGGTCCTCGCTCCGGCTCGTCGTGGACTCATGGCCGCCCTCGCCGGCCACCCCAGGGAGTCAGAGGCCAAACCCTCGGCGGAAAAGAAGCCGCCGCCGTCTCCGTTTGATTTCCGGGGCAAAAAATAATTGTTCATGAAAGTTTTAACATGCAGAAATTAATACAATACTTTACCATTATTGCAATCATTGTCAGCCTCTTCGGCTGTGACGACGGAAAAAAGTCCTCGGACAATAACCTGAACAACCAGAACAACCTGACCGTTCCGGTGCGCACCGACTGCTCCGTGTTCATCTCGGTCCCGGCAGCCAGCGAAACCTCCGCGCGCCTGGTGGGCACGTTCAATGAGTGGACGGTGGCCGACGGCTTCCCGATGGAACGCAACGGCTACAACTGGGAAATCGGACTCACATCGAACCCGATGGACGCCTTCTCGGGCTATTACATTCTGGATCCGGGCGAACACGCCTACAAGATCGTGCTCAACGAGTCTGACTGGCGCATTGACACCACCAATCCTTATTGGGTGTTCGACAAGACCCAGCAGATCGCCAACAGCCTTTTGATCCTGCCCGACTGTGCATCACCACAGATCGAAGAGTCATCCGCCGTGGTCGACTGGGCCGCCAGGACCATCCGCCTCAACTTCCAGGCCTACCGCCCCGGCGACGGTGCCTTGATCGACTCGGTCACCCACATCGCGCACATCGGTGATCTCGAGATCCCCTCCACGCTCACCTACGACGCGGCCACAGGAGCCGGATCGATCCAGGCAGCCGAGGTGCCCGTGGGCAAGGTCCGCTTCACGATCACGGTGAACTCCGGCGCCCGTTCCGTCACGCGACGCGTCCCCGTGTGGATGGAGCCCGAGCCCTCCGGCTGGGAGGACCAGATCATGTACTCGATCTTCGTGGACCGTTTCCACAACGGCGACCCCTCCAACGACGCGCCCATCGACGGAATCGAGACGCAGATCAACTGGCAGGGCGGAGACTGGAAGGGCATCACAGCCAAGCTGCGTGAGGGCTTCTTCGAGGATCTCGGCGTCACCGCGCTGTGGCTCTCCACCCCCATGGACAACCCCGACGCAGCCCAGCCCGGCGACTGTGATCGCTGGTTCTCCGGGTATCACGCCTACTGGCCCCAGTCTTCGCGCGGCACCGAGAACCACTTCGGCACCGCCGAGGATCTCAAGGAGCTCGTGCAGGAGGCTCACGCCCGCGGGATCCGCGTGCTGGTCGACTGGGCAGCCAACCACGTCTTCATCGATCACGAGCTGCACCAGCGCTACTTCGGCAACCCCTACTGGTTCAACTATCCGGGCTCGACCAACCCCGACGAGTTCTGGATGAACAAGTGCGGCTATCTCGGATGGAACGAGTATGCCCTGACCTGCTGGTTCACAGAGTACCTGCCGGACTTCAACCAGCGCAACCAGGACCTGCTGCGGATCCTCATCGCCGACGCGCTGTGGTGGGCCGACACGTTCGACCTCGACGGCTTCCGCGTGGATGCCACCAAGCACATCGAGAGCAACTACCTGCGCCTGCTGCGCCGCTCCCTGGACCGCGATCTCGCCGGCAAGACCGCGCCGTTCTACATGGTCGGCGAGAACTTCCTGTACGACTACGGCATCATCAATGAGAAGATCGGTCCCCACGAACTGCAGGGGCAGTTCGACTTCCCGCTGTATGGTGCGATCCGCACCGCGCTGATCGGCGCCACCAGCGACTTGGCGTACCTGAACTCGTTCGTCTACAACTCCTTCATCGACTTCCAGGGCATCACCGACCTGCGCTGGGCCACCGACGGCCCCACGACCAACGGCACGCTGATGGGCAACTTCCTTGGCAACCACGACGTGGAACGCTTCTCATCGGTCGCCTCGGGCCAGACCAACGGCGATGGCTGCCAGGCCTTCAACCAGGCGTTGGTGCCCCAGACCGACGACGCCAGCGTCTACGCCCGGCTGGGCGTGGGCTTCGGCTTCCTGCTGACCGTTCGCGGCCTGCCGGTCATCTATTATGGCGACGAGTTCGGCCTCGCGGGCGTAAAGGACCCTGACAACCGGCGTCCGATGATCTTCGCCGACACCCAGCTCTCAGACGCCCAGAAGATGCTTCGCGACCTGGTCTCACGGTTGAACCACGCCCGCAACACCTATGCCGCGCTGCGCACCGGCAAATACGACGCCTTCCATGGTGAGGCCTCCTGCCTGGCCTACGTCAAGTCCGAGGGCAGCCAAAGCGTGCTGGTGGTGCTCTCCGGCAACGCCGGATGCTCTGCCTCGATCACCGTGAAGCCCGGCTACGGCTTTGACGACGGCACTGTCCTTCGCGATATCCTGTTCGGAGAACACCAGGCCACGGTCACCGGCGGCACCCTCCAGATGACCCTCACGCCCTACCAGGTCCGTCTCTTCATCGCTGAAAACTGATCCGCAGAAAACACCTGAAGAAAGAATCTGATCATTCATGCCGTTCAGGGCAAAAAAGAAACCGGCGCGGGGATGGGTCCCAGGCCGGGGTCGGCGATGCCGACGATGGCGTCGTTGATACCGCAGGTGAGGTAGTCCATGCGGATCTCGCCGTCATCGAAGAGCACCAACTGGGCCCAGAGCAGGTTCGCAGGCGCCATGTACTCGCGGCAGGTGAACGTGAAGGCCCAGAAGATGCGGCCGGAGATGGCATCCCAGCCCCAGTCGGCGTTGAACTCGTCGCCGAACTGGATGCGGCTCAGATCATCCCACATCAACGCAATCGTTGGCAAGGATGCCAGAAGGGCGGGACTCTCATAGGGCTGGGCCCCGCCCGGCTGAGAAAAGGTCAGCCAGCCGTTGGAGGATACCCAGACGCTCTCGTAGAGCCGCCCGTGAAATGGAAACCGCATCGGCAGCGTCAGGGCATACAGGCCGTCGTCGACTACGTCCATGCCGAAGCCGGCGGTGCCCGGGGTGATGAAGAACTCCGCGGGCGACTCCAGGAACCAGTCATATTCGCGCGGATCGCCCGGGCGGGGCATGAAGCGCAGGCGCCGCCCCTCGAAGTCCGCTGGTGCGCCGGCAGACAACTGGGTGTAGAGAGCCTTGGCCGTCCAACAGGCCTCCTGTCCTGCACAGTCGGCGTCGGCGCAGTCGGTCGCTCCGTCTGCGTCGTCATCCATCCCGTCGCCGCAGAGCCATTCCACCAGGCAGGCCCCGTCCAGGCCTGCACAGTCGGCGTCGGCGCAGTCGATCGCGCCATCCTCGTCGTTGTCCAGACCATCCGTGCACAGACCGGTCTCCTGCCCGGCCAGGACCGAGATCCGCAACCAGTAGTCATATGGGAGCGTCGCCGACGTCATCTGGGAAATCTTCTCCACAACGACCCGGACGGTCTGTCCCGTAGCCAGCTGCAACCGCACCTGTGGATCGCCGATCCCTGAGATAGCGACCAGCGGTGCGTCGGGCACGTCCGGGCAGTCCGCGAACACCAGCAGGTTCGTCGCGAAGGCAGCTGTCACCGAGAAGACTACCGTCGCGTCCCCGGTGGCAGTAAACATCCACCATTGCTCCACGGTCCCGGTGATCCCGGGAAACTCGACCTGGTCACCCAGCCCCTGAAGCGCTCCGACATGATCCCCCGGTCCGATCTGCAGCGCGTCCACGCAGAGATCACCACCAGACGCGGGTTTGCAGGCATAGCCCGTCGGAGACGCCGAATCCGCACCGCACCAGGCTGGCGTCGAGCACACCCGGGCAGGATCCGATGGAAGGCACGGCTCGGCGACCCCGAGCAGCACGGCGCTTTCCATACGAATCTCATACGCGCCGAAACCACTGCCCCACCCCTCGGCCGAGAACAGGTAGTCCGCGGTGGAGGGTGCGGTGAACACAAGCCTGTCTCCGGCGGCCAGGCACTCCAGGCTGTCACAGTCCCGGTGCACGCGGAAACGCAGGCCGGGGCCCTCTGCGGCCGACACCACCACCGTCTGCCCGAACGACAACCGTGTCTTCCAGAAGGCCTCCGCCCCGGCTGTCCCCAGCGCGCAGCCGGCTGCATCGTCCAGGCCGGTGGAGTCGTCGGTGAAGTCCGCCGCGAAGTCGGTGCCACTGATCACATAAGGGAGCCCGGGAGCCCAGCGCGCCTCCTGGCAAGTGTCCAGCGTCCCCGCGGACTCGCAGGACAGCATCCAGGGCAGGCATACATCGCCCCCCGCGCAAAAGACGTCCGGAACCCAGCGCCGGCAGTCGTCGGTGATGGAGCGGCACTCTTCCAGGCTGCCTCCATCCAGACTGCAGCGTGCATGCCCCTCCTCCGGTGCAGTGCAGGGGTTGGCGCACTGGTCCTGACACGCCGTCTCGCGTCCGACCACGCAGATCCGCCCCTCACCGCACGCCTGCGGTACCCACTGGTTGCAATCCGACGAGCCGGCTTCCTCGCATACCAGCAGGGCATCGGCATCTTCACTGCACATCTTGTCGCCGACGATGCAGGCGTCCGAGCACAACGTCTCGCACTGCACAGTACCGAAGGTCAGCGGCACGCAGGACTGTCCCAGGGAGGCGCAGTCCATTTCAGGATTCCATGCGTTGCAGGCGCCGGCCTGGGCGACACACACCTCGATCCAGTCGTTCACGCAGCGGCGGGCATTGAGGATGCATGAACTGGCGCAGGTCCCGGTGCAGCCTGAGGTGTCGAAGGTGCATGCGGCCGTGCAGCTCAGGGTGCCGCCGTCGAATCCCCATGACTCACATTTGATCCCGGAGAGCTCGGTGGAGTCACACTGCTCGAGGTTCTCGACCAGGCCGTTGCCGCAAGTCGGCAGGTAGCCATGACAGGTGGCGATGTCAACCGTGCAGAACGCGCTGCAACTGAGGAAGCCTCCCTGGAAGCCGTAGCCCTCACAGGTCTGCCCCCAGAAGCGGTCCTGATCACACTCCTCGGTCAATTCCAGCATGCCGTTGCCACAGGTGCCGTCGACCTTGCGGTGGGAACTGGAGCAGGCTCCATCGGTCAGCAGGCAGCTCGTCGCCAACAGAACGGAGACGGCAAGATGACGGAACTGGAACGGGAGGTGAAACATGACATAGACAGTGTAGCCGAAACCTCGACTTTTCCAAGGCAATCTCAGTCCATATCACTTTTTTTCCTTTACTTTCCGAACCCATACGGTTTATTCAACTGAGCCTGAGGAGCGGCATGAAAACGGTTCAGCCCACGCAATTCGGAAAATTCCTGCTCCTGGAACCGCTCGGTGCGACCCGTACCGCTGAAATGTTCCGGGCCGTGGATCTTTCCAAGCGTTTCTTCGACGGCTTCGTGCTGCTGAAACGACTGCACCCCGCCCTGGGCAACGACCTGAGGTCGACCAAAATTCTGGTATACGAGGCCAAGGTCACCCGTGAACTCAACCACCCGTCCATCGTCAAGGTGCTCGAGGCAGGGAAGGTCCGGGAAAACCTGTACCTGACAGAGGAGCATCCCTGGGGCCGCAACCTCCTGGCCGTGCTTCGGCAGGTTCGCGAGAGCCGGAAGAAGGTCGAACCCGAGATCGCGACCTATCTCGCGATCCAGGTCTGCCGGGCGCTGGACTACGCCCACACGCGCAAGCTCAGTTTCGGAAACAAGCGCTTCGTCGTCCACCGCAACCTGAGCCTGAAAAACATCTGGATCGCCTTCGACGGCACGGTTCACCTGTACGACTTCGGGACGGAGCCGATCAGCCTCACCGGTCCCGACGCAGCCAACCTGGACTTCCGGTCGATCTGCGCCCTTTCCCCGGAGCAGATCGCCCAGGGCTATTACGATCATCGCACCGACATTTTCTCCCTGGGCACCATCCTGTACGAACTGCTCACCGGCGTCCACCCGTTCAAGGGCAAGGATCTGTCCTCCGTCCAGAAGAGCATCTCGGCTGCCTCACCTTCGCCACTCTCGGCCCAGGTCCAGTTGCCTCCCGAGCTGGAAAAGATCATCCTGAAGTGCCTGTCCAAGAACATCGAGAACCGCTATCCGCGCGCCTCGACGATGCTGCTCCAGCTCGAGGGCCTGCTGACCTCCATGGACACCGGCATGGACCAGGACGAGATGGGCAACTGGATGAAGAACCTCTTCCAGAAGGAAATCTATCTCGAGATCCGGAGTCTGCACGAGGCTTTCTCCCAATGCCTGGGCAACGGCTCGCTCGTGCTGCGCTCGATCCCGGCCTACCTTTTCCAGCGCTCCCAGCCGCGGGTGCGCTCGGGCCGGATGGACAAGACCGCACCGGCGGTCAAGACCCGAGCGATCGCCGAACTCGAGGAGGAGACCCGTGTCATGCTCGAGCAGGACTCGCAGGCCTCCGACAGCATGGAGACGATCCTGATCGACGACTCCCCGAACCGGGAAACCGGCGTGCTCTCCGTCGACGAGGAGCAGAGCCTGGTCGACAACTACGAACCCCCGGACGCACACCTCGAGGACGAGACGATCCTGCTCGACGATATGAACCCCCCCGCGCCTGGTTTGATGCGCCCTGCGCCGCCGCGCCCGGTCCGCAACCCCACCCTGCCGCCGAACACGCGCGCGCCCGTGCTGACGCCTTCGACGGGCTCCCGCCCCGCTGTGCGCCCTTCCGCCGACACGCCGTTCCCGCAGGTGGACGCTTCCGGGCCCGGGTCATTCTCCACCGGCCCCCACGCGAAGCTCGCGACCGGACAGATGACCTCTTCATCATCCCGATCCGGCACCGCCCCACAGCGTCCGCCCGCAGGACGCCCGGGCCCCGCAACCGCGCCCCGCAACCGGAAATCCCCGATGGAGCGCCTCTCGTCGATGAGCCCCGAGGACCTCCGCATGATCGTGGTCACGCTGATCTTCACCATTGTCCTGCTATTGATCGTGCTCGTCGTTCTCTCCGGCGGCTGACAGCTTGCTTTTTTTCCTTTTCGTGGTATGCCCGAGTGAACCGGAACCACCCCCGGTCATCTGGAGGCAACCCCATGAAAACGTTACTGATTTGCATCTTTTCCACGCTGATCTTCACTGCTGTCGCCTGTGACGACGACAAGTCCTCGAACAACAACACCAACAACGTCAACAACACCAACAACACCAACAACGCCACCTGCGGCAACAACGTCATCGAAGGGACCGAGACCTGCGACGGCACAGACCTCGACGGCCAGACCTGCGTGACCAAGGGCTTCACCGGTGGCACGCTGGCCTGCGCGGGCACCTGCCTGAGCTTCGTCACCTCGGGCTGCACCAACACCACCAACCCGGTCTGCGGCAACGGCGCGCAGGAGAACGGCGAGGAGTGCGACGGCACCGACTTCGGCACGGCGACCTGCGTCTCCCAGGGCTTCGCCAGCGGCGAACTGGCCTGCACGGCCAACTGCACGTTCAACACCGCCGCCTGCGAAAACGGCGGCGGCGACGGCCTGGTGGGCGACGCCTGCGGCTCCGCGGCCGACTGTGGCGGCGTCACCGGTCAGGACCTGACAGCCGAGTGCGTGACCGATCCCACCGGCATGGGCCTCTTCACGCTGCCGGGTGGCTACTGCAGCTCGACCTGCACCGCCCCGGTCAACCCCGGCGATCCCGACGCCTGCTCGGCCGTCGGCGGCACCTGCGTCAACGTGATGGTTGCCTCCTACTGCCTGAAGCCCTGCACGGATGCCTCGGAGTGTCGCGAGCCCGATTACGGCTGCTCGGCGGTCCCCGGCGGCGTCGAGACCGACCTGTACTGCCTGCCCCCGATGGGCAAGTAGTCGCGTCATCCCTTTCCTCCCACCCCCCAGCGAACAACCCATGAAATTCATCTATGTTGTCAAGCGCCGCGATCTGGAAGGCCTGATCCCGCCGATCGGGCTCGTCTTCCCGTCCCTGGACACCTGCGCGGACCGCTTCGGCCGCGGCTTCTTCCTCGAGCGGCCCCACGCCGAACGTGACCCCGAGTTCAAGCAGGTCATCCCCTACACCGTGCTGTGGCGCGACGACGAGGTGTTCGTCTTCGAGCGCCTCACCGGTGGCGGCGAGGCCAGGCTGCACAACCTGCTGTCCATCGGCGTGGGCGGGCACATCGAGCCCATCGAGACCAGCGGCGTCGGAGTCGCCGGGCGCTCCTGGGACATGATCCGAGCCGCGGCCCTTCGAGAGATCGAGGAGGAGGTCCACGTCGACTCGCCCGAGTCGCTGGTCCTGGAGTACCGCGGCCTGATCAACGACGAGTCCAACGAGGTCGGCACCGTGCACACCGGCGTGCTCTTCTTTGCGCGGCTCCCGGCCGGAGCCACCGTCACCGTACGCGAGACCGACGTGCTTGCTGGCCACTTCGAACCGGTGCAGAAACTGAGAGTTGAAAACGGCGAAGCGTTCGAGACCTGGAGCCGGCACATCCTCGACGCCCTCCCTGAAATGCCATGAGCCCGGCACTGCACCTCGTCCCCGACCTGTCGGAAAATCCACGAATACGGACGTCGTCACCGTGTTCCGCATGGAGGTCTTCCTTGCACCAGAGGCGTCTGATTATTCTCCAGTTCCAGTTCCAGTTCCTGTTCCTGTTCCAGCTCCTGCTCCTGCTGCCGGCCTGCGAAAAGGCAACCTCCGGTGATCCCGCGTCGGCGCCCGCGCCCATGGCCACCACAGGCATGGCAGCCATGGCAGGCACATCATCACAGCCACCCGCGCGCGCCCCGGTCGAGCCCCTGCGCGCCTGGGAGATACCCACGCCGCCCGCCTTCACGCCGACCGCGCGAATCCTGCTGGTCCACAACGCCCACACCGCGTGGAACCAGAACAGTTGTGCCGGCCCCCTGCTCGACGGCCTGCGCGCGTTCTTTTCGGCTGAACGAAAGCCCGACGGCCCACAAAAAAACCACGCCCCCTTCTGGGTCGGCCCCGACAGCCTCGCCCCACGCGAGCTGGCCGCGGATCTGCGCGGCGCTCCGGTGTCACCGCTGACGTGGGTGCGCTTTTTGAGGGAGCAGGGTGTCGCCTGGATGGTGCTGGGCCGTCTCGACCGGAAGCTGGGCCGTGAGGCCATCGAGCAACTGGCCCGGGACACCGGCATGCGCTTCGTCACCGACATCTGGGAGGGCCCGGCCTTCTCTTCCTGCGTGACGGAATCTGTCGCCTCCATGAAGATCACCGTGTGCGTCCTGTCCTCGGACAGCCTGGACGCGGCCGCCACATGGACGCGTCTGCGCGCGACAGAACCTGTCGCCGACTTCAGGGTGCTGTTCACCTCGGGTGATCCGTCCTGGCAGAAATCCCTGGCCACCCTGCCCGACCCGCCTGACGTGTTCATCGTGGGCGGTATCGTGCATTACCCGCACGGCCGGATGCTGACCCCGGACCGAATCGCCCTGGCCTCCGGCGCCGACCTGCGTTCCATCGGCGAACTGTCGCTCTCCCCCGGCAGGACGCCTGGCGCCCGTCCGTTCCTGGTGTCCGAGCACCTCAACCTCGCGGCCGAGCGTACCCGCCTGCAGGAGAGCTTCGGCAACGTCGCGCGCATCCTTGCAGGCCCGGGACTGGCCGCCCGTCAGCGCGGTG
>Ga0180007_10001428_pt1 | contig 32790 bp, 25 predicted proteins | sample MM_PC_MetaG_FD_121122 | JGI IMG/M metagenome (GOLD analysis project Ga0180007, IMG submission 121122) | Groundwater microbial communities from the Aspo Hard Rock Laboratory (HRL) deep subsurface site, Sweden - MM_PC_MetaG | ecosystem: Environmental > Aquatic > Deep subsurface > Groundwater... | reverse complement strand
CAACTTACGTGCCTCATCTCTTTTTTCACGCGCATCTTTAAGGGACACCTCAGGATACTTGCCCATCGAAATCATCTTCGATTTGCCGGCAAACCGATACTTCATACGCCACAGCTTGGAACCCTGCGACGTAACTTCGAGAAAAAGCCCCTCACCGTCAAATAGATACTGGAGTTTGGCGGCAGGCTTCGTGTTACGGATCACAGTCTCAGACAAAGGCCTGATGAGCTTTGGCATCGTTTTGGGTATAGCCTCCTTGGTATAAGTTGATGTTTTTATGTTCTATACTCATACTTATACCCAAAAAGTTAAGATTTAGGTAGATGTGGTTGGATAAACAGGGACAAACTAAAGCAGAAAACCCGCCTTGTGGGCGGGTTTCTGGACGTCTTAGGAGTTCCTAAGATTTACTCTGAGCTCCCAAGGAGGGACTTGAACCCCCGACCAGTCGGTTAACAGCCGACTGCTCTACCACTGAGCTACTTGGGATCGTCCGTGCTCGAACGTGAAATTGATTATACTACAAACCTTTTTTGCTTGCAACATTTTTTTTGAAATAATTTCGCGAAATTATTCGCGGTGAAGCTGCGAGAAACGCTGACGAGCAGCCTGGTATTTTGCATACACAGCGGAGAGAGGATCAGAAAAATCGGCAGTCTGCTCAGAAAAGTTGTTATAGATATAGGCAGTCAGAGCTTCTTCGCTGCCGGCGGGCCGAGAAGCGTCGGCTGACAGCTGATTCAGACGTTTAAGATGGCGTCTGGCGATACGTGGATTTGCCGGAGCAGAAGTGCGAAAGACCACGTAAATTTTTGAGCCGCTCCATTTGAGAGCTTTGCGGGTGATACTGAGAGATACCTTGTAGTAACCTTCAATCGCTTCTATTGCACAGCTTTTTTTGAGCGGCGCACCCCAGAACGAGTCAAAAACCTCTACCTGTTGTTCCCCTGGCTCCCACATTTCTATCGGAATGTAGGCAGTCAGACCGTAATGGTCGCCGGGAAACCCGAATTGATCGGTACGTATGTAGGCGGCGGACAAAACCCCGTCGTTATGGTCAATTACATAGAGCTGGCGATCGAGATCTGGCAAAACAACTTCGGTTTTGTAAATAAACTGATTAGGCTTAATGTCGATACGTTTGCGCACCGACTTGTAGCCGATACCGCGGGCTTCGGCTACATAAGAGCTCTGGTCGTAACGGTAAAAAGAAACCTTAAAGCTTGGAACAAGATTCATTGCCGAATTGCGCACAGTCACGTCGAACCTGTAATCGCCGACCTGATAGGGCAAAGCAAAAGCGCTTGAAGCTACAAACAACAGCAAAGCAACAATGAATACTCTATACATAATAGTTACTCTCATAGATATATGATGCAGATATTTAAGAATCTTCTCAAGGTACAATTGCAAAACACCAGATCAACAAGTTCAACCCGCTGTATAACAGCTTCGACCAAAGCCCACATTTTATTGAGTTACAATAAAAATGCACCGCACTCTTTTGCCGCCAACAGTGCTTCTATTGGCGATGTCAAAACAATACCGAAAACTCAATCCGCACATATAATCGGACTGGCGGGTACCCTTGTCTTTGCGGCCTTCTGCCAGCGGCTCAGGTCTGAAAAGTTGCTGGTTTTGCGTTTCATATAATGATACAACAAAAACAGGCCTATGCCTTTGGCGCAGGTTGACAGGCTGATCGCCCACCATATTCCGGTAACGCCCATTCCAAGGTAGTGAGCGAGAAACCAGGCAGCCGGAACACGGCCGATTGTAAACGGAAGCGTTACTAAAAGTGTCGGGTAAGTAATTCCCAGTCCGGTAAAAATACCGCTGATAACCATTTCCCAGGCCATGAAGATTTCGAGCAGGCCGACGATAAACAGATACTCGGCACCGTAGGCAATCAACTGCGGATCATCTGACATTAAGCTCATAAGCCAGTGCGGAAACACCAGAAACAGCACAATAAATGGCACCATAACCAGCGTAGAAACCCGCAAACCGGCAGTAAGAATATTGTCGATCTTGTCGCTCTCGCGGCTGCCCAGCGAATATCCGGCCAGCGAGGTCATGGCAATTCCCATGGCAACGGAGGTGAAATATGGAAAACTTTCAAGGCGGTGACAGATGCCTACAGCCGACAGTGGCGTCATGCCAAATGGCGTGATAAAGCGTGTTAAAAACGGGTAAACTATCGACCAGATACAACCGGTTGCGGCATTAGGCAACCCGATCTTAATTATTCTTAAATAATAATAGGTTCTTATCCGCAAAAACCTGGCCAATGGTGGCATGTATCCGCGTTTTCGCAGGATATAAGCGCGCATAACCAGTGACAGCACATGGCTGAAAATAGTCGCCCAGGCTGCGCCGGCGGTTCCCAGCTCAGGCGCTCCCCACCAGCCAAACATCAGAATCGGGTCAAGCACAATATTTACCAGCAGGCAAACGATCATAATGCCGTTGCTGATGCGGTTATCACCATAAGCGTTAAATACGTTACCGGCCAGCATGTCGAGAAAGATCAGTGGAAACCCGTAAAGAATGATGCGAAAATACTCGGTTGCCATGCCTGCTGTGTCTGGATCAAGGCCCATCCAGGTGAAAGGCCGGGCAATAAAGGGCAGAAACAGCAGACAGATAAACAGCGACAGAAACAGGCTGAGCCAGGTAGACTGATTGATCGCCTCCCAGGCCCGGTTGCGATGGCCGGCACCGTGGAACTGTGAGACCAGGGAAGCGCACCCAGCGCCGGTTATCGACATGAACGAATAAAGCGCCCAGACGATGAAACCGGCGGAAGCAACGCCTGCTACCGCTCGTGTGCCAAGCTTTTCGATCCAGTAAATGTCGATGATATCGAAAAGAATCAGGCCCAGGAACCCTGCTACTGCAGGCAGTGAAATACCAAAAACTCTTTTGTAAATCGCATTGTCTATATGCTGCATTTTAAAGGCCTGACATCATTTTTTTGAAGCGACTTGACTTCACGAGGCGCCATTATGGCGCCTCGTGAAGTCAAACTCATTATTCAATGCACCCTGTTTTCACAGGCATGCTTAGGAATGTAACATTAGAATGAATCGGCACTGTCAGTAATTTTAACCTTTTCAGCCACGACATAACCAGGCATCGAAGAGGCTTCTGGCATGCGGCGTCCGTAGGTGTTTGACAGATTCACGCTCTCAGCTTCACTCGAAATCAGTCGAACATTACCAAACACGTTCTGAAACGAATCTGTTATGCGCGACGAAAAGATTGGGCCGACTACTTTTCCGTCTTCTATCAGCACGGCGTTAAAGCGAGAACTGCCGGTAAACACACCCTGACTGGGATTGGACATATTGAGATAATGCAGGGCCGGAATATAAATCACCCGCCCCATATCCTTTACTGCAGCTAGCAGATCAGGCAAAGCGCTGCCCGGCTGCATAACGATGCTGGTAGAACCGCCAGTGTGACCGGTAAGTTCGCGACCGTATTTGGCGGCAGTATGAATATCATACATCATGTTCTGCATAACACCGTCTTTTACCAGCGGAAAGAGGGCACGTGTCTTTCCAGCCAGATCAAAACCAAACGTGAAAGTTTTGTCGTCGGTGGGATCATCAATAAGGTTGATATTGCTGCCCAGCACCTTATCGCCCTTCTTGTTTTTCGAGGTCCAGCCCTGCTTTTCTTCATAAGTGCGGCCATAGAAGCCGGTGTAGCAAGCCATCATGAGAACTTCGGCGAGAGCCGACGAACCCAGTGCAACCGTGTATTCACCTGGCTCAAGCTTAAAGCCCTGGTGATTTTCGTAAACCGGCAACAGCTTTTTGAAGCCATCGACAACGTCGTTAACATTGAAGTCCGCGAGACGCCAGCCTGTTTTCGCCTGACGCAATTCCCATTTTTTCTTCGGGTGCTTGAGAACAACGTTAAAATCCTGGTCAGTGGCGAGGTGATACACAGTCAGATCATTCGCGGTCGAAACCATAAACAATTCAACCGAACCGCTTGACCAAGAACCGCTGAAATTGTAGCTTTCGCCGACCTTCTCGATAATCTGCCGATATGCATCTGCTTTGAACGACGGATCTACCTGTTCAAGAGCCTTATCATACTGACTGTTTTCGTCAACAGCGGCTTCAATAATCGCAGATATCGGCTGATAATCTTTTTCGCTGGCGACTTCGGCTTTATCCACCGCAATCTGCAACGCTTTTTCAACATATTCTTGAGAAGTTACATCACCCATCTGCGTATGTGAGCCAGTTCGGCGCCCGTTAATAACTCCGATATCGAGACGAGTTAAAATTTCAGAAGTGTTGAGTGAAACGGAATTATTGCCAATGCGCATCAGATGGCTTTTTTCGCAGTGCAGCGTAAAAGTTGCGTCGATGCCGCGTTTAGCGGCAGCGGCTCTGACAGCGCAAATTATTTCGTGTGCTTTGTTTTTCTGCATGACTTACTTCCTTTCGCCTGTGATCACGTTATCGAAGCGGACAACCGGAATCCCGTGGCCGAGCTGCATAATCTGATTAGGCTCACCCTTGCCGCAGTTATCAACCTGCCCTACATGCCAGGTCGAAGCGTCACCGACCGCTGAAAGCGAATTATAAAACTCAACTGTGTGTCCCTGGTAGCTCGGGTTGCGTAAAATGCGAGTCTTCTTGCCATTTTTGACTTCCCAGGCGATTTCACAGCTGAAGTGAAAGTGTTCACGATTTGAACCGATTGACCACGAAACCGGGTTGTCGAGCACAATACCATCTTCAGTTGAAGCAATAATATCTTCGAGTGTGCCGTCATTGCCGGGAAGAATGTTAACGTTAGTCATGCGGTCGATCGGAGCCCGATAAAAAGCGGTTGCGCGTGCGGCGCCGCCGCTCTCGGTAAAAACGGTACGGCCGGCCTTCTGGTTGGCTTCATCAATCATCGCTCTTGAGCTGAGAGCGTTAACCAGCATTCCCTTGTCGATCAGCAGATAGTCGCGCTCAGGCGTACCCTCGTCATCGAAGCCAAAAGAACCCGGAGAATTTTCAATACTGCCGAAGGCGCTAACTGTAAGCTTGTCACTGCCATAGCGCAGTTTGCCAAAAGAGTCGAGATCAACGAACGATCCACCAGCATACGAAAGTTCATAACCGAGAATACGGTCGAGTTCCAGCGGATGACCGATAGTTTCGTGCACCTGCAAAAAGCCCTGTCCTGGCAGCAGAATAACTGAGCGCTTGCCGTATTCCAGGATGTCAGCCTTGATCAATTGCGCCAGTTCATCCTTGATGCGCTCGGCATGCGCCGAAAACAATTCAGGCTGCGTCAGCATTTCGTAGCCACGCGTACCTTTTCCGGTGGTAAAAAGATCCTGACTGCGGCGCTGCATCTGACCATCGCTATCAAGGGCCATAACCATCATTTTGGCAAAAACATTGCTCAGACTGCGTTCAACCTGAGTGCCTTCGCTGTTGAAGAAATAAATATTCTTCTTCTGAAACTCGGCATATACATAGCGCTTAAATATCCAGTCTTCTTTGAGACGGGCGTCGATAGCGCTTAAAAATTCAAGTTTTTCTTTGAGCGGAACAGTAAACGGGTCCTGCTTGAGCGGCGAAGCAAATTTGCCGGTGTGCGCAGGCTTTTTGCCCATGTGTAAAGGCACCCTAACCAGCTTTGAAGCAGTAATTGCGTTCTGCAGAGCCTGTTCGAAGCATGTATCAAAAGCTTTTGCATCGCTGGTCGCGGCAAAGCCCCAGGCGCCTCCATAAAGAACGCGTACCCCAAGACCGCTTTCAAAGTTTGTATCGTTGGCTTCGAGGTTACCATCATACAGAAACAGGGTCTCTGAATCGTCGTTGGTGTAGAAGCGAGCATCTGTGTACTCGGCGCCCTTGGTGCCAACCCGGTCGATGTTTTGCAAAATCTGCTTTTTTAGATCTGCAGAAAGAGTCATTGTCTGCCACCTTTCCTGAGTTCAATATATATTTATCAAATGTGTCGTAGCTGAAAATTGAAGGTTTAGAACAAAAATCAAGCCAGTAGAATGAACATTTGCCAAGTATTCTACAACAATATCGCCGGCAAAAAAAGAAAAAATGGCAAAATTTCATTCTCTACAGCGATCCAACATGCTGCGGAGTTCATACAAAGGCGGAAGATGTAAAGATACTCTAATGATTGCTATATATTTTTATTCGTGCTCGAGTTCGTACCGTAACTATCGGATATAAATTCATTTACCCTTTTACATGATTACGCAGGGCTCCGCTTAAGTTAAAAATCTATTTTCATCAGGGTAACGTTAGCACCGTGATATTCAAGCTTTTCGAGAGTTTGCCAGCCCATGTGTGCATAAAAATGCTCACGGTCAGGTGTGTAGAGATACATGGTTTTGACTCCGACAGACTGTGCATACAGCATCACTCTATGAACCAAGGCACGACCAACACCCTGTCTACGTGCATTCGAATCAACAAAGACGCTGGCCAACCAGGGAGTCAGTTCTGGCCGTTCAGGCATATCGCTTTCAACAAGCGCAGCCGAACCCACAACCCGGTCGGTAATCGCAACATAAGTTGTCGGAATATCCTTGCCCTCAAGGTGTTCTTGCATTTTTTCGATGCGCGCAGCAAGAGTGCGACCGGGATTAAGATAACTCCACTCATTATGGTGCCATTCGCTGATTAGATCAAGGCATTGAGGAACATCAACCAGGTTGAGAATTTCCATGGAACCCTCCTGTTAGTTGTAGAAATATTACCACAATGTCAAAGGATCCACACAAAAACAGGCCAATTGTTTTTTTGCTGCGACAACGCGAAATATTGCTGCAATCGCAAAATAACTATTGCATTTTCACACAATATTTTGCTACAATGCAGCAAAACGAATGTTTGTATTTTTCAGGAGTAAGATCATGGATTGGACCGCGCTTTTTTCGAACATGGAAATGAACAGCCTTGTGCCAGACTGCTATGCTAAATGGAAACCCTTCGTCAAAGGCGGACTGGCATGGTTTCTAGGACAGCTCAGCGAAGATCGGCAGCAGGAAATCCTCAATGATCAACTGGCGCTAGGGCCCTTTGCCAGCGCACCACAACGACTTGAATCGGTTCTGCGCCGTTGCCCCACCCTACACAAACTTGGCCAGATTCTGGCACGTGACAAGCGACTTTCACCAGAACTTCGGCAAAGTCTGCAACGTCTGGAATCTCTGCCACCGCGCATGGGTCTGGAAGAGATCAAAGCGATTCTCCGTCGTGAAAACATTGATTTATCAGGCATTACCTTAGCTGAGAAGCCACTTGCCGAAGCCAGTGTAGCTGTAATCATGCCCTTCACCTTCACCGATGCTGCAGGGCGGCAAACAGACGGAGTATTTAAAATAGTCAGACCCGAAGCGGAAAAAGCTCTGGCAAAAGAATTGGAACTCTGGCCTGAACTGGGAAAAGCTCTTGAAAAGATCTGTAACGAGCTAGGCCTGCCAAAACTCGAATTTGCTGGCCCATTATCAGAAGCCGCATTGCTGGTTGCTGACGAAGTAAGATTGGATCGCGAACAAATTCATATGCGACGCGCAAAAGAACTCTATCGCGATGTGCCAGAAGTGGCTATTCCAACGCTGTTGCCATGGTGCACTTCTCGTATAACAGCCATGTCGCTGGTGCGCGGAAAGCCCTTGGCTGAGGCACTAAACAGCTCAAACTGTGGCAAGGCAGAAAGAGTACGCATTGCTGAGAAACTGATTGACGGACTTATTGCAAGGCCGTTCTGGATGTCAGAAACCTGGGCAATTTTTCATGGCGACCCGCACGGGGGAAACATATTTTACGATGAAGATGGAAAAATAGTGCCACTTGACTGGAGTCTCGCCGTTGAACTTCCCAAGCACGACAGAGTTGCCATAATGCAACTGCTTATGGGTGGTTTGCGCATGGACGAAAAGGCTATTACCCAGGCATTGGGCAAGCTTGGGATCTCTTCTGACGACGAAAAACTCAATTCAGCAGGCAACTGGGCTGTCTCTTCGATCAGAAAGGGTAGTTTTCCGGGATTTGTCTGGTGCCTTAGCGTGCTCGACTATGCAGTCGAGTTTGGCGGTCTGCGACTTCGAGCCGAACTTGCACTTTTCCGAAAAGCATTATTTTCGCTGCTGGCACTGGTCGAAGACATAGCTCCAAAAACAAGCACGGACTCGGTAGTTGTCGGGGCTGGCCTGGCGAGGCTGCTCAGAGAATGGCCTTCGCGCGCACTTTCGGATCCATTCACCCGCAACTGGAGCACTCACGTCTCTACTGCGGAGTTGATGAAACTGTGCACAGATATGCCGCTGTCTGCCAGCAGATTCTGGTTTGGCTGCTGGTCAGATCTACTGTCGGCAGAGAACGCGAAAGACAAAGTCATGGAACACGCATAAGCAAACGAGCAATCGCACTCAAGTGCGCCGCCACGAGCTATAGAATACTTATCAGGGGTGCGTTGGCGTTGGTATGCATTTAAGTATACCCTTTGGCATCTTGTGTTTGGGCACGATGTGTTTGAGTTTGATGCGATTTTCAGTTACCGGTGCCACAACTTTTTCTGTCTGAATGAACTTCATAAATACATCCCCGGTCAACTTGCCGGTAGATCCAGAGTCTACTGCTTCAGTGAATCCGCTGAGACCGTTTCCGCCGGCTGCCAGAAAATCTATGGTGCAGACAGAGTATAACTGCTCATCATCAAGTTCTTTGCCTTTGAACTTCACCGACAATTCTGACTGGGAGTAATCCACCTGCACGCCACGCGAAACCTGCAGAAAACCGCCAAATCCACCAGCCTGCTCCATTTCGTATGCTACCTGCGCAAACACCTTTTTAAGCGAAGCACCGCTCAATTTAAGGGTTACCAGATAATTATCAAAAGGCAGAACATTCAAACAGTCGCCCACGGTAATACTCCCGCTGGCAATAGAGCTTCTGATGCCACCACCGTTAATCAGCGCCATATCGGTCGAAGCGAATGAAGCAAAGCTGTCAGCAACAAGATTACCAAGGTTGGTTTCATTGTTTCTAACTGAATTTCTTTCGCCATCGAGAAAAACCTTGGCAAAGCCCAGCTTAACGTTGACTTTATCTTTGATCTGCTCCCACAGCTTTTCCACTATTACTGCAATCTCGCAGTCTTCGGGTTTGTCGTTGCCCATGGCTACAAGACCGGCCGCCAGAACATCAACCTTTTGCGGAGAGTTGCGATAAAAAGCGATATCGTAACGAGTCACGTTCTGGCCCCATTCTCCCGGCTGAGACATGAAGCGATGACCGCGATTGCCATTGACGACAGCCGGTGGATTAATTGCCAGATGGGTATGCCCACCAAGAATTCCGTCTATTTCAGGAAATTCTTCGAACAGCTCAAGTTCGCGTTCCCAGCCGAGGTGGGACAACAGAATAATCATGTCAGGGTTTTGTGCCTTTATTTCGGGCAGACACTTTCTTATAGCCAGTGAAGCGTCACAAACATCAAAATCAGTTACAAACAGTGGCTGCACAATTTCTTTAAGATTTTCTGGAGTGAGGCCAATGAGCGCAATTTTGACCGGGTTTTCACTTTTACCGGCATTTATGATGGTGTAGGGCTTGATTCTGCTCTGCAGCTGCGGAATCTTTTTAAAGACGATGTTGGCAGCAAGAATCGGAAACCTCGCATAAGAAACAGCCTCGGCAAGGACTTCCTGGCCGCTGTCAAATTCGTGGTTACCTAGTGTCATAGCATTATAGCCGGTGCTGTTCATGAATTCTATGTCAGGAATTCCCTGAAAGAAACGGTAAAAAAAAGTTCCCTGGAAGATATCACCAGATGACAGCATAACAACTTCGCGACCCTGGTCTTCGAGGGATTGTCTGTATTCTTTTATGCGCGCATAACCGCCGACACCTTTTTCGGTTGGGCTGTCAAAAGCCATCAGATGAGCATGAATGTCAGAAGTATGCAATATGCTGAATTCAACAACTTCAAAAGGTTCAGCCGAAAACGCCATTAAGTTAAGTGGAACGATCAACAACAGGAACAGGAGCCGTAAAGTTTTATTCATTCAGTGCACGCGCTTCCTTTGAGAGTGTATACAGTGATTTTACTGATAACCCCACCACCCCGCAATACCTGAGCACCAATTATTTTAATATTTTAAATGTTTTGCTCAACTGCTCACGAAATTTTATGCTTTCGCTGGAAGCTGAACCATTTGCAGCAAGGGTATCCTGTAAAATCAGCAATAGTGAGCCGGATGCAAGTTTAAATGAATAAATTTCCTGAGATATGGTGCCATCGCCAATAGTTGTTACAACGCGTGACCCAGCGGATTTTTTCTGATCAAGCACGATTTCACAGTCACTCAGTGTAGTATTCTCTACTCCAAAGCTCGGCAAGAGCTGTTCTGCCATGGTCCGATGATTCATCTCAACTGGATAGCGCTGAATCATCAAAACCGCTTTGTTGCCTGACAGGCTCCAGAGCTCCATTGCTGGATCACTAAGATCGGCTTCAAAAGTAAAATAGCGCGGGTAGCTCAGGTTGACCCCACCGTAAGTAAATTTTTTATCTGGATCTACTGTGAGGCGAACGCTGGCATTCCCGGCATCGGCAGGCAACTCTACTTCTTTATCAGTAAAAAGAGGCAGTTCCTGGCCGTTAAGCAAAAGCCGATACGAGTCTGCTGGCTCGATACTCGCGTCAGCTGCCGCAAACAGTCTCAAGGGCAAACAGGACAACGCCGATATCAAAATCATAAAGAAAATTCGCCTAAACTGGTTCATGGTTATCTCCTAACGGTATTTAAACCGGTGAATTCTTGTCGCCTGCTAAATCAGGCTCTTGAACATGCCAAGATTTGTTTCGAGCATTCTACCCGCCATCAGATCATTCATTGCTTTCTGATAATGCTCGACAGCGAGGCCTGCTACCAGCTTGTTTTTACAGATTGCAGCGAGTAGCGCAATGTTCTGCATTCTCGGATCGGGAAGATCGTTCTGGTAAACTTTGAACAACCTGAAAGCGCCCTTCTGACAAAAATCTTCAACCTGCTGTTCGCTTATTCCCTGGGCTTTTTTGAGCCTGACCGGAAGCGGCTGCCATGAGGTGTTATAGTATACGAGAGTGCCATTCTCTGCCAGATAATCAGCTGCGGCGCGCACGGCTTCATGCCGTTCGAGCGAGATTACCAATTCAGCTTTGTGTTTTGAAACCAGTGGAGAGTGAATATTTTCACCAATTCTTATGTGGGAAGACACCATTCCACCGCGTTGCGCAAGTCCATGGGTGTCGACACCGAGAGCATTCAGACCGGCATGATCTGCAGCACGAAGAATAATTTCGCTGATCAGACCAATACCCTGACCACCAACGCCGCTAAGATATATATTAAATATTTTCATCTGATTTCTCCTTGATCAGCGATTTTCCGGGCGGTTAATCGCTTTGGCCGGGCATGTCTGCAAACACGAGCCATCGCCTATACACAAATCCGGGTTTACATCTATCGAGCCGTCTTCATGCATAATAAAAGTCGGGCAGGCAAAATCACTTACGCAGGCGTGAGTTTGATTACAGGCTTGCTTGTCTATGCTGACCATCTTGGCCTGAAAGTTTTCTTTACGGCGCTGTTCACGCATCAATTTGAGCATGCAGGGATGACGGGCAATAACAACAGCGAACCCTTCAACCGCCACCGCCTCTTTGACCATTTCGGTCAGTTTCTCCTGCTGATAAGTATCTACTTCATAAATGTGCTTTACGCCCAGTCCCTCTAGAACGCCGCGCACCGGAATCTTATCTGTTGCCTGGTTAAAGTTGCGACCGCTGGCGGCATGATCCTGATGCCCGGTCATTGCTGTAGTGCCATTTTCCATGATAATCAGCGTAATATTGTGTTTGTTAAAAAGAGCGTTCACAATGCCTGGTATTCCGGCATGAAAAAAAGTTGAATCACCCAGAAAACAGACGACAGAACGAGAAGCGTTAAAAAGTGACATTCCGGCGGCAATACCAGTAGATGCCCCCATGCACATCAGTAACTGTCCCATATTATAGGGAGGCATGAAGCCGAGTGTGTGACAACCAATATCTGCTACCTTAATATCATCGTCGCCAAGCGCCTGCTTAACAGCATGAAAGGCACTGCGGTGGCCACAACCAGGACACATCTGAGCTGGACGCGGCGGCACAGCCACGCTGAAATCTGGCGCAGCAGCAGGCTTGGGCGCTATTTCCGGCCAGATTGCTGCCAGCAACACGGCAACCTTGTCAGCCGTGTATTCGCCAATCCATGATTCAATGTCAGTTTTTCCGTGAATTTTAACTTTTATCTGCTGTTCAAAAGCCAGTCGTTTAATTTCGCCTTCGATAATGTCGTCAAGCTCTTCGAGGACAAAAACTTCTTCGTGGTTGCGTAAAAATTCAGCTATAAGCTTTTGCGGAAGCGGATAGATCATGCCAAGCTTGAGAATGTCCGGTTTTCCGCCAGATTCGGCAAGACAGTCGAGCAATGAAAGAAAAGGCATTCCGAAGGTGACTATACCCTGGCGTGGATTTTCATTACCGACCAGCTGATGAAGCCCTTTATTTTCACTCATTTCGGCAACCTGCTGCAGATTGCCGAGAGCCCGACGCTTCATTGGAAAAACAAGACTGGTTAGCGGCATGTACGGCCCGTTTTTCACGTCGAACGCCGGTGTTTTGTCAAAATCAGCAGGCTGCCACGCGGCAAAATTAACTTTTTGTTTAGCGTGACAAACATGAGTAGTGAGTCTGAGAATGACCGGAATATGGAGCTGTCGAGACAGAATTGCGGCAGCCTTGTAATATTGATAAACTTCCTGCGGGTTCGCCGGCTCAAATATAGGAGTATAACTGAGTCGCGCCAGATGGCGATTATCCTGCTCATTCTGCGAAGAATTAGCACCCGGGTCGTCGCCAAGAATGACTACCATACCGCCGATCAGATTCATCAGACTTAGCTGAACAAAAGTATCGGCAGCGACATTGAGCCCGACACTCTTAAAAAAAACTGTCGATAAGTGACCATTGACTGAAGCACCATAGGCGACTTCGGTGGCGACTTTTTCGTTAGTCGAAAATTCAAAATAGAAGGGGCGATCTTCAGCCTTGATCCCTGCGATTGCCGATGCGATTTCGGGAGTAGGCGAACCCGGGTAAGAAGTTACTACACGGGCACCTGCTTCGATCATGGCTCTAACTACCGCAGTATTTCCCATCACAATTTCACTGAACGCCTCTCGACTCAGTAGCATGTCTGCAAAACTTTTCATATTTTCTCCAGAATCCGAAATTAGCTGAATAATTCTACCCCAACCTCAACCTTATTACCAGCAAGCGGCTTCAAAACCATGGCAAACCCGTCATAGCAATGGATTCCCGGCCTGATGCCGCGCAAGCCAGGATGCTTATAGCGGCCAGGCGAAAGTCCAGTCTAGTTGTCGTTATCGGATAGTTCAATGTGTGTAATCTGAGTAATTCAAAGAATTTTCGACGAGATAGCAACATATGTATTATAATTGTGAGGAAAGATCCAAACCATGAGGGAAATTCTTGTCTGAACCTGAGAGTTTTGCAATGATATTAGAGCATCTGGGTTCTCTGATCTGCAATGAAGGTGAATATTTTTCGCATCAGACCGCTCTTTTTCTGCTGGGTCTGGCCCCAGAACCGCCTCACACTCTTACAATCGTGTCTGATCATCGCAGGCGCAATCGTTCTATTGGTGGTTTTGAACTGGTTTTTGTTTATCACGGAAAAGTCGCCAGCAGCTTTATCCAGACTATCCTTTTTAATAGCCATCGTCTTCAGGTATCTACTATAGAAAAAACCCTGGTAGACCTTTCCAAGGATTCGGTTTATGCACCACCTGTTTCGACCATGGCATCCCTTTTCTGCCGCGTTTCTGTTAATATCAGACTACTGCTCAACATAGCTCGTCACACTTCAGACAGCGTATTAAAGCGAGTCTCACTCTATCTTGCCTGGAGCGGGCGAGCGGCTTACCATGAGCTGCCATTTAAATTCTTCAAGAGAACGCCAGTAAAGCTGGATCCACGCGAAACCCATGAATTAACCTGGAACGGCTTGTTTTTCACCAGATTTCCAGCAGCGCTCCTGCTGCAACCTCCCGATCCGCCACCCGCAGATGTAGAAACAACAACACGCCTGTGGATGGAGCTGCGCAGCCTTGGCGAACTATGCGAAAAACAGCTTCAGGCAAATATGATCTTTATCAGAGAAACCCAGGAACCTAGAATTAACGCGATCATCGAAAACTATTTCATCGAAATCTTTCAGAATCTCGATAGCGACAAATTAAACTGGCTGCTTGCCAATACACTTAACAGCAAGGAAGACATAGAATTTCCTCCGCTGATACCACGCCTGCTGCTGAGATTTATTGCCAATAGAACAGACGTTCTGCTGCTTAGGAACGAAGAAATCTCTGACTGGGTTTATAAAAATCTCACATCGACAGATATTGAACTGGCTGGCTCTGCAATTTATTTTGGCACACTGATCGGGCTCGAAAGTGAAATCATTGAAAGATTTACCCAACTCAGCTCACGCCTGTTCTACGCTGGCCAATTCGATCTCATAAACTTTTTCGCTGAACATTTTCTGAATATGGATCTGATTTTTGCCCACAACGTTTACCTGGACATCTCCAAGACATTCTCGGCACAGGAACGCTATAATGAAGCATTACAACTACTTGAAGAGGCAAAAACAAAGTATGAAGATCAGCCAGGCAGTATTATGGGGCACCTGTTTTACGGATCTGCGCTGGTTCTAAGACGACTCGGCCGTGTAGAAGAAGCAATGACCGATCTGTTTCTGGCTCGTGAAAGCTTTAACATTGATAACGATTTTGAATCGCTGGCAAGAGCGGAAAATGCGCTTGGAAATATTTATTTTTCGCGTGGCCGGGCACAGTCGGCGAAATCGCACTATCTTGCCGGGCTGTATCATGCCCGCCAGTCAGGCAACGATAATCTGCTGGCCTCATTTTTAACCAACATTGGACTGGTTGAATATGACCTTGGCAATTTTAACAAGGCCAGAGCTCAGCTCAATCGCGCCTACAACATGAATCGACAACAAAACAACCTCTGGAATGCCTCAGTAACAGGCATGGGACTTGGCAAAATCTTCCTGAAAATGGGTCATTTTTTCAAGGCAATCAAGGTTTTTCGAGAGGTTCTTTCTATTCGTGAAAAGAAGCTGAATCTCAGCGGCATGTACGAAATTTTTTCTTTACTGGCGTGGATCTGCGAAGTTCTCGGCAAACATGCGGCAGCCGAAACATACTGGAATCAGGCCTCAGCACTGTCGTCTACAACCCGACTCGAAGCTCGCGCCTGCTATGTCGGCGAATCCCTTCAGGCCATGAGTCATGTCTTTAATCATCGTCTGAGCGATGCAGAAAGGCATTACCGAACGATGATTGCCCGCGCAATAGCAAATAACGCTTCAACAGTGCAGATTGGCGATTTACAGTTCGGGCTTGCTGCGACCCTGATCTTTCAGGGACGTGAAAGCGAAGGTCTCGAACCCATGCGAAGTGCTTATCAGAATATTGGCAGCGAATCATCCCGAGCGCAGAGGTTACAGATAGACCTTCTGGCGGCAATTTATTATCCTGTCTGTTTTCCAGAACTGGATCTAAGCAAATTGATTCAGCAGTACATAGTCAGCGAATGCTTTGACCCGTTTTGGGAAATGATTGCCCACAAATTAGTCGAACTTGATACGCCTGACAGCAGAGAATACCTGAAATATCATATCAGTAAAACCCCTCCCTCAACCCTTAAGCAGCTCATCTCAAAGAATCCGGGACTCAAGGAAATTGTAGACGCACTACAAACCTGCAGTAGTCGAGCTGGCGAATTCTTTACCATGCTGTCAAGCGATGAAACGGCGACACTGCACCATGACGAATACTTGAAATGGCAAAAAAACTATCCTGCTGATCATCTTATTTTTGACGCACCAGCGGGGTTGCTTTTATACGGCGGGAGTCTAATCCGCATCAAGGTCGGCTCGATACCCCACAATCTTCTACTGCAACTGTTTATCGCGCAACCTCACGCAGTTGAAGTCGAAGCTCTGTACAGATCAGCCTGGGGATCAAACTTCGATCCAGAGTATGATCAGGGCGCCTTTAAAACTACAGCGCAAAGGGTAAAGCAGTTGCTTAAAAGCATCTGCCCGTCGGCACGCATTGTCAGACGCAAAAGTAAACAGAGCACAAGAGCCATAAAAATTTCCATTGCCGTACCCTGGATACTTGTTTTCAAATAGCCGCTGCATATTTTTTGTTACACACAAAGCACACGCACCCGCAAAACCCGGCTCTGGCACAGAAAACACACTCAAACTTTTGTAACTTTATTAGCATTGCAGCTTGTCGATGCCATTGTTATACTGTATCTGTAAGACTGTGACCTTGCCAATAAGTATATGAGGAGAAAAGAGTATGCGACAACACAGACTTCTGTTAACTTTAGCGGTTTTTATAGCCATGGTGGCCTGCCAGGCCAGCGCGTTTGACGGTGTTTCTGCCGATCATCCGCTCTATGCAACTCAGCAGCGCATTTTTGCGTCAATAGCTGATTACTGGCAGATTCAGGAACTTTTTATCAAGTATGCTCAGGATCAGAGCACCGAAAACGAAACCAATTGGAACAAAGCGATCGAATCACACACAAAAAATTGCATACAGATCGGCAAGGATGTGATTCGTTCGATTAAAAAAACTGACTATGGTCAGGTTGAAATGCTCAGCGACATCTATCGCTCGTTGCCAGAAGGCGCAAGAAATGCGCTTTACCCCACCCTCGGTTATATGAAGGTTGAAGTTACTCAGGGAGAAACTGAATACCTTACTGAAGAAAAATTCAGAGAATATTTTCCAGGCTATGGCTATTCTGAACCCGGCTTCAAGTATCGCAAAGGTCGCGAACTTGACCGCGAGTACAAAGGTGTAACCTGGCAGTATGAAGAACAGACTATTTCCACCACTTGGAATGTCAGCCTGACGATCAACATCGACCTGGTAGCCATACTCAAAGGTCTGGTAACCGGCGGGGCAATCAAAAACCTCAGAGTTTCTGAGCCCTACAATATGAATGTTGGTGGCCAGCCAATGATCGTCTGCAACGTTTCTTTTCAGCGCATAAAAGCGATCACTACAAAAATCAACCGCAAGTTCGAAATCAACAAAGTCTGGTTCGAACTGTTCAGAACTAAATCATCATCATGGTCTGATCCAGTCTGGGAACTCACTGGTAAAACCTATGAAATACTCCAGGAACCCACTGGCGAAGACGTTGTAACCTCAATCGGAGTAGAAAATTAAGAACAGAATTTGCACAAGCTAACGACAAGCTAACGCATAAAAGTCTCTGCTCATAATCGGGGGGGCTGTATCATAAAGATGATACAGCCCCCCTTTTCATGCACCCACATGGTCTAGCGAAAATCAGCTCAAACGTGGGGCTCTCCCACCTGCAACCAGCCTGTTTTTAAATATTTCAGCATGGAGTAACGTCGAAGGGGGTTCAAAATATTGAACCCCCTTCGTTTTTGTCGTCGCGTTTCGCCATTAATCGCAATTATGGCGCCCCAGATACTACGGAATAGTTGTTTCGTCTATCACCCGGTTGCCACCCTGTTTTTGAGCAATGGCAAGTAGTCTCTCAGCAGTTTCAATAAACTGGCCAATATTCATGTTGACCTTGAATTCAACAATTGCCAGACTGACTGTAACTTTTTCTTCCTGGTCGTGGTGCCGTACAGAAAGCGTGCGTATGGTCTCAACAATTTTAGCAGCAGCGGTATGGCTACCCTCATTTGCGGTATCAGGCAAAATGATTGCAAATTTGTCGCCTTCATAGCGACATGGCAGGTCATTAAAGCGAATTACTCTTTTTATTGCCGAGCCAACTTTGACCAGGACGGCATCTTTAAAAGCTGCGCCATGTTTTTTCAACAACGCATCAATGTCATCAACACTGGTCATAATAATCGATAACGGCGACTTTACGCGGCGCAGGCGCGAAATTTCCTGAGAAAGGCGCACTTTAAAGTAGTGATTGGTGTAAAGCTGGGTCATTCCATCAGTGATACCACGCTTATAAAGGTTGGCATTCTTGATCGCAATACCAAGCTGGCTGCACAAAAGCTGAGCAAGTTCAAAATCCCTGTCGGTCAGCTTTGCATCATCTTCTTTGTCGGCGAGATTAACCAGTCCCAGAACTTCATCCTGAACGATAATGGGAATAACAATGAAGGATGGCGTAGCATAGCTCTTTGCGCGCGAAAAGTTGAATCTTTCTTCGCATTTTATATCGGCAACAAAAACCGGCGCCATTTTATCGATCACGTATTGAGACACTGGTGATGACCAGAGGTCAAGGCTTGAGGGCAGGCCTCGGCTGTTGGGGCATATATTATAGCGATTCTCGGTTGGATCAAATATGCACATTGAGAATTTCTGAATACCCATGATACTGCGAAAGATGCCTTCAACGGTGAACGGCAGATTCTCAATTTCGAGCTCAGAAGAAATGGTCTGACTGGCCTCGCGCACTGAGTCTAGCTCGTTAATTCTGCGATCAAGGCTTTCATTGGCATCACGCAGATTCTGCATCAGACGATAGGTGTTGATAGCCGACGCAATGTTACGCGAAATTGTGGTGAGCAGCTCTTTGTCAAGCGTCTCTTCTTCTTCTTTGCGGAAGCGAGTGCCCAGTATCAACAGTCCCTGGTTCTGGTTGTCAGTGCGTAAAACATAAATATGCTCGATTTCACCGTCTTTAAAGTTTTCTCTAAAGGCGCTGATTTCACTTTTTACAAGATCAGTAACTTCACCATCTTCCTTGATCGCAAATTTTTCGAAAGTTTTTGAGCTGATTTTAGCCTGAGGAAGTCTGGCATTTGCCCTCAGCTTGATATCAACCAGACATTCCAGACTTTCGTTGTCGTTTTCGAACGTATAGATGGCGCCACGGGAAACCCCCATGGTACCAAGCAATATGCGCAACATTGAGCGCAGACCGGCCTGAAGATTCTTACTCTGGCAAAGGAAAGAACTCAAATCGATAAAACTGCCAAGAATATATTTCAGGCGTTCTACGCGCTTGTGCTCTCTAATTGTATCAACTTCGGCAGTGGTCTCGCCCGTCACGCGTTTTTTAACGAGCTGAATTAGGGTGCCAGACGGTGGAAATGAACTGATTTCTGCACCATCCATCAGCTTTTCCATGAGCATCAAACCCCAGCCGCGCTTATGTGAAGACTTGAGTTTTTTGCGGATATCAGGCTTCTCCACGAGGGTTGGGTCGAAGCCCTTGCCAAAATCACGGATTTGTATCTGTATCATTTCGTCAGCCCAGGTCAGAGCCACGTGAATGTCTCTTTTACTGCCGTCAGGAATATCTTTGGGGGCATGTTCTTTAGCGTTAATAAGGCCTTCGATAAAGGCCAGGCGCATTTCATCTATCGACTCGGTCGCGAATCCGCACTTTTTGGCAAAAGTATCAAGATATTCGCAGGCTTCGAGCTCGGAATCTTTTTCATTAGCCAGTTTAAAAAACAGGTGTGAAACCATCGACGGCAAGGAGAGCCTCCTTAAACTACCTCTTGTCAACAAGAGGAATTCGCGCGACACAGAGACATTCTATTGTCTACTCATACCAGTGTCAAGAACGTTTTATTTCAGGACTGGTTTATCTCAATATTTCACGATTTTGCGGCATCGCTTAATGATTTTGGCAAATGCGCCGATACAGGCTGAGTATAAGCCCGTTTTACAGGAGGGAACCATGGATGAAGTGCCGATTGTATCAGCAAACCCTGTAAACTTAATTATCAGGAAACAGGAAGTTGCACCTAAACCGACAAGAAAAGACCGCATTAAAGAAAGCCTCAAAAATTTCTTCATGATGCTGCCGCTTGCACTGGTAGTAATGCTTCAGTTCTTTTTTCTTGGCAAAAGTTTTGGGAATTTTTCGACTTTTCCGTTAACCACATACTCGACCTATATTTTATTGGGCTCAATCATTCTTGTGATGATGACTGCGCAGCTACTTATGCGCTCCATCATTTACTCTACGCTCACCGGAGCAGCGCTGACAATGGGACTCTTTTCGGCATGGTTCGGCGACTTCTACACGCCAATGACCGAGAACATGCGCAGCATAACCCTGATCGTTAAATCTGCCTGGTCACACAAAGACATTCCCTTCAATCTTCTAGTTACGGGAAGCATGACCGCGATTATTGCAGGCATAACCTTTGTGCAGTTTTTTGTCTCACTTCTCGTCAAATCATTCTTTGAATTACTGTTCGGTAAGGAATGGGGCGACGGCCGGGTAATCGGGTATGCTGGCGCTATAGCCCTGTTGATTGGCATACAGTTCGGGTTTTATTCATATGCTTCGATTTCATCGGATACCAGCGAGAAACTTATCTGGGAAAAAACCAGCGTTTACAGTCCGGTAGAAAAATTCGTCACCCGCACACCCGGCAATTTTACCTTGGGGGCAGAACACCTCTGGATCGAAAAGGAAGACGAAATTGCAGCGCTCGACATTAAAACGGGCAAGTCTATCAACCGTCAGAATTTCAAGCCAGGAGTCATTCACAAAGGATTTCAAACCAGCACCATGCCAGTGTTCTGCGCCAAAGATGGATTTTATGGTTTTACCAGCAACATGAGCGCGAATATCTGGAAGACCTCGTATCCTGCCAGCTTTCCAAATCTGGAAATCAGCGAAGAGAGCAAAGAATTATTCAACAACAGCCCGTTGACGACCAGGTTTATTGAAAGCGGTCGCAAGCTGTTGGCATTTTTTGACTATGGCTACGCCGGCATGTATAAAACCGAAGATGGCAGCCTGATCTGGCTGAAGCAGATTGATCTGCAGATTCGCACCAATAGACTCTTTCCTGAAGCTTTTCTCGATAATGGTCTCTTTCTGGAAGCCGGCGATAAAATCATTATCAGCTGCCATAATGCACTGGTTCGCTGCCTGAATCGAGATACCGGCGAGCAGCTCTGGCAATATCAGCATGGAACTCCCAAAATCAGCGGGCGTAGTCAAAAGGCATATCTCTCGTTGAGCGAAGACAGGCTTGTCGCTGCATTTAAATCTGGAGAAATCGCAACTCTGGCACTTGCCGATGGCAGAAAAATCTACCAGGCGGCCAACCAGGCCTTTAACACCTGTGGGCCAGCGTATTTCAAAGATTTACACGCCAGCATATTAACCGAAGAAGGCATCTTCCATAAACTTGAACTGGATGGCGGCAAGATATTGTATTCAGCAAACGTTCTGCCGCGCAGACTTGACCTGGTGCCGGTTGTTTACGATCTAAGTCACGGTATTGTCGCTCACCGCGACGAGATCATGAAACTTGACGACGAGAACAAAAACGTTTCAGTAATTTTTAGCAGCAAAAACCGGGTATTTGCCACCCGACCGGTTTTTGACGACAAAATCATGTATATAGGCACCCAGGATGGCTGGATCTACTGTATTCATTACGGCAGCAAGCACGAAAAGTGGTGCATACACGTAAATGGAGAACTCGAAGAAGACTCACTTTGTATAGTCGAAGACAGTCTACTCGTAAAAACCAGATCTGGTTCGATATACAGATTTAAACGCGACTTCTAATTCAGTTCTTTTTCGCAGTCTTTTCCAGTTGACGCTCGCAGTAGGCTATACGCTCATCTGCGAGTTTTTTCATAGTGGCGTCCGGCGAAAATTCAAGAAATTTGCGATAGTTGAGAATCGCATCCTCGAATTTGCCACTAAAGCCATAGACAGATCCCAGATTGTAATAGGGATCAGGAAAATCCGGTTCAAAAAGAATAGCCTTTTTATAATACTCAATGGCATCCTTGTTCTTGTCGAGTTGATAATAGGCGATGCCCAGGTTATTACTGATTTTTCCTGATCTCGGGGAAATTTTCAGCGCGTTTTTCCAGGATTCAAGCGCCTCATCGATTCGCCCCAGTTTGAACTGGCAGTTACCGACATTATTAAGTATTTCGGCGTTTTGCGGGGCTTTTTTGATCGCCTGCATATTTTTATCGAGTGCCGGGACATACTGTTTTTTCTCATAAAGGCGTATAGCCTCGTTGTATAGCTCTTCGGCACTACCGGACACTTCAACCACACTGGCTGGAACAGGTTTGGCAACAGCTTTGCCCTGGTCAACTACGGCTTTTTCCTTTGCCGCCTCTTTGGGTTTGATCTTGGGCTCGGATTTAGTTTCTGTTTTGGGCTTCGGCTCTTTCTTTACAGCTACCTTTGCAGCTTCCGGGACTTTTTCGGAAACAACAGTAGCAGAAGCACTCTCTGCCGCCGGTTCCGACGGGAGATCAGCAGTGCGCTCGGTGCTGGTCTGGTAAAGCCAGCCCTCAGTGCCATCTTCAAAAGCTACTTTAAGCCAGCTTTTGCCTTCAAAAAGAACACGGTAACTTTCACCACGCATTTTTTTACCAACAATTGGCGAGTTAAAACGCCCCTCGCTGCGAAGGTTGATGTAACTTCCCCTGACAACACCTGTGCGGGCAAATATTGGAACAGTAACAACTACCAGCGCAGTAATCATAAGCACTCTGGCAATTTTTTTCAGCATTTGTGCCTCCAGCTATAAATAGAGCTATACTATAGCCTGCCAGTCTCTGGCTGTCAATGGCTTAAGCGATGCAGTTTACATCAAGACTTATAACAGCCGGTCCGCTGATTGTAATTCTAAGCCTGTCACCAGACGTTACCGGCCCGACACCTTCTGGGGTCCCGGTCAGAATCAGGTCGCCAGGCTCCAGAGTCATACAGGCAGAGAGATCGGCTATCAGCTCGGCTAAGCCAAAAACCATCGAAGAGAAACAATCTTTCTGAACCAGCTCATTGTTTTTCCAGACTTCCAGAATACCTAGATTCCAGGCGGGTGACCATGGCGCCACCAGCGAAGCCAACGGCAAAAACGTATCAAAGCCCTTCGCCCTGGTCCATTGGCCATCAGTTTTCTGCAACTCGCGCGCCGTCATATCAAAACAGGCGGTTACTCCGCCGATGTAATCGCAGGCTTCAGCAACACTGACGTTTCTGGCTCGACGGCAAATCAATAGAGCAAGTTCACCCTCGTAATCGATACGGCCATATCCCTGAGGCAAAAAAACCTGTTGGCCGTCGCCAGTTATCGAACTGGGCGGTTTACTAAACCACAGTGGGCGCTCTGGCACGTCGTGACCTAGCTCGGCAGCATGTTTGCGATAATTTCTTCCAACACAGACAATCTTGGTGCCGGCAAAAGCTGGCTGAGCGGTTTTCGGGTAATTTCCGGTTATCGAACTGAGGCCGGCATGCCTGGTTACTCTGTCATCGAACACGGCAGAACCCGTGTCACACCACTCTTTACTATCAGCAGCGTAGTAATGCCAGCTGACCTTATCACGATAATACATATTCTTGCTCCCCGGTCAAGGAAAGGGCAGCAGCTACAGATAGCAGCTGCTGCCCGATCAGTTATTACAGATCGTTATCATTGCGGTGAAAATTCAGGTTTATCGGACAGCTGCCTCTTTTTTAGCGAAGGACAACCGACCTCCAGCCTTCAGAATAACCATGTCTTCATCGCTCAATGTGTGGATTATCGCCATCTTAATGCCCTTAGTAAGGTTTTCGAGAGTCAGTTCGCCATTTAAGTCTTTAACATTGATCTTAATGTCGTCGCCCACCTCGATTTTGTCGTAATCTTCAGGATTTTTAAAGGTTGCCGGTAAAATTCCAAAGTTGACCAGATTGGCGAGGTGTATACGTGCAAAGCTCTTGCAAACAACAGCTTCGACCCCTAGATACATCGGACAAAGGGCCGCATGCTCTCGCGAACTGCCTTGACCATAGTTATCGCCACCGATAATCACACCTTTTTTCATGGTAGTAGCACGCTTGTAAAATCCGCCATCGACACCTTCAAAAACATGCTTGGCATATTCCGGCACATTCGAGCGCAAGGGCAAATATTTTCCGGCAGGCATGATGTGATCGGTTGTAATGTTGTCACCAACCTTGATCAGAGCTTTACCGTGCAGTTCGGCAGGCATTTCTGCTTTTACCGGAAGAGCAGCGATGTTCGGACCTCTGACAATCTCAACCTTGGAGCCATCGGCGTCTGGGAAAATAAACATTGAGTCATCAATGCTAAATTTATCAGGCATCTTAACCTCGGGACATTTGCCCCATTTGCGGGGATCGGTAAATTTGCCTTCAATAGCGGCAACTGCCGCAACCTCCGGGCTTACCAGATAAATCTGGGCAGAATCAGTTCCGGAGCGTTTCTCAAAATTGCGGTTGGAGGTTCGCAATGCTACCGCATCAGACTTGGGCGCAAATCCCATGCCGATACATGGCCCACAAGCACTTTCTAGCAACCTGGCACCGGCACCTATCAGGTCGGCAAGGGCTCCATCATCTGCCAGCATGCGCAGCACCTGGCGAGAGCCCGGCGCAATACCCAGCGACAGGCGTGGATGCACGGTTTTACCCTTAACAATCAGAGCAGCACGAGTAAGATCAGTATAACTTGAGTTGGTGCAACTCCCGATCATTACCTGGTCAACGTTGATATGTTCTAATTCGCTGATCGGCTTTACTACATCAGGCATATGTGGACAGGCTGCCAGAGGCACAACCTGAGTCAAATCAATATCAATAACACGATCATAGGTAGCGTCTGAGTCAGCTTTGAGCTCGATCCAGTCTGCCTCGCGCCCCTGTGCTTTCAAGAAACGTCTGGTTTCTTCATCGCTCGGAAAAATCGAAGTGGTAGCGCCAAGCTCGGCTCCCATATTGGTTATGGTTGCGCGTTCAGGCACGGTTAGAGTAGCCACACCGGGGCCGGAATATTCATAAACATAGCCGACACCGCCCTTAACGGTCTCGCGGCGCAAAATTTCAAGAATCACGTCTTTGGCTGCAACCCATGGCTGTAACTGACCGGTCAGGTTAACTTTTATCACCTGTGGCATTTTGAGATTAAAAGGATGCCCGGCCATTGTCATAGCTACATCCAGACCACCGGCGCCAATAGCAAGAGAGCCGATTCCACCGGCGGTGGGAGTGTGGCTGTCTGAGCCGATCAAGGTTTTTCCTGGTTTTGCAAATCGCTCCAGATGAAGTTGGTGACAAATGCCGTTGCCAGGGCGAGAAAAAACTATGCCATATTTATTGGCGATGGTCTGCAAAAAAATATGGTCGTCCGGATTTTTATAATCCATCTGCACAGTGTTATGATCGACATAACTCACAGACAGTTCAGTGCGCACACGCGGCACACCTAACGCCTCAAACTGCAGATATGCCATGGTTCCGGTGGCATCCTGAGTGAGCGTCTGATCCATTTTTATGGTGATCGGGCTTTTTGCGGTCATTTCGCCGCTGGTCAGGTGAGCCTGTATTACTTTTCTAGTCAGATTTAGCGACATTTGCTTCTCCTTGGCAGTATTAGTTTGGGATCGCTGTTAAAAAGCAACTCCCTTTTCTGCATAGCAAAAAAGGGGGTTGAATCCACCAATTTCAGTTAATAGCTGTAATGTAATTCATTGTCAGGGCTGACTCACAACTTACCGGTATCAGTCGCCGGAGTAGTCACAGCCTCTTTTTTAAATTCAATGTTCTTCAGCGGAATGTCGACGATTATGTCTTCATTCCCATCCAGTTCTGAGGGTGCAAGAGGATCTCTGCCAGCCGACAGAACTTTGACAAGGGCAATTGCCGTATGATCAGGACACTTTCCCTCTTCGTCCTGTTCGTAACCACACTCCGGACAACGGTATATCTCAGGTAGGAAGGTTGCCGTCTTGTCGGTCTCTTGCAGAAACATGGGTTCCTGCTGCTCAACTTCAACCGGCTGATCTTTAGAGACTTTCTTGCCTTTGCGTTTGCTGGCGCTCGTTTCGCGTTTTTTACTGGCTTCCTGAGCAAAGACACGGCGAGCAGGCTCAAGCGAAACAATATCGAAGCAAGAAAGCCCTGCGCCAGTGAAGGCGAGCAGGGCTATCAGAAAACATCTGCTTTTTTTCTGACTAACCAGACAATTGCACGGAAGATCAGTCATTTTCCTGAATTATCTGCATGACCGCTGCCGGATCTTTAGCTTCCAGAAGCGAGGTTTTGAAATCATCGCTGCGCAGCAGGCGTGAAATCTTGGCCAGAAGCTTAAGATATGGTCCACCAGATGAAACCGGGGCAAGCAGCATGAAAATGATGTTTACCGGGTTGTTGTCGATTGCTTTAAAATCGATGCCATTTTCGGATCTGAAAAAAGCCACTGTCAGATCTTTAATTGCGCTGGAGCGGGCATGAGGCATAGCGATACCACCGCCTACGCCGGTTGTCCCAAGCTTTTCTCTTTCGAAGAGTGCATCTTTTAGAGCTTCTGGTTCTTTGATTGCGCCAGTTTTCTGGAGCGAGAGAATGAATTTTTCAATAGCCTGTTCTTTGTTTTCTGCTTCGAAATTAAGGAAAACCAGATTTTCCTTCAGTACATCAACCAATTGCATTATATTGCCCTCCGAGTGAATGAGGTTATGTTGTGATTATACGAACAGGAATGCAGGAATGCAATAATTTTTGCTAGAGTTGCAAAAATATTATTCTATATTCACCAACAGAAGGTTAACAGTTTGCCCCCTGACAACACGAAGAACGGCCTGAGAATCTGACTGTAGCTGTGCCACTGCGTCATCAAACGCCTTCTCGCTCAGGGTTGGGACGCGATTTATCTGTTGCAGCACATCTCCGGCCCGCAGTCCAGCCTTTCCGGCCGGAGAATCAGGAGCCACCATTGTTATTACAACGCCCTGATCGACAAAGAGAGAAAATTTCTGCGAAAGTTCAGAGTCAACTTTTTTAGCCATTACTCCCAGCAAATTCTTGCTGGCAGGATTTTCGTTGAACTCAATCTCACATACTCCAGCTTTTCCCTTACGTAATATCTTTATCTGCCCCTTTTCGCCAACCCTGCGTTCATCGAGAATTTCATTAAAATCGTCGATTCCACTGACTTTTCGCCCTTGAATCTCAGTGATCACGTCACCCGGTGCTAAGCCAGCTTTTTGAGCAGGGGAATCTCTCACCACATCGGTAACCAGAACACCTTCCCGTGGTATTTCAAAATATCTGGCGAGTTCAGGAGTTATACTCTGCACGGTCGCCCCTAAAAACGCCTTCTTCACACGGCCATAGGCCATAAGATCGCCAACTATGCGTTTGGCAAGGTTGACTGGAATCGCGAAGCCAATTCCCTGACCATAAGGGATAATTGCGGTGTTAATTCCAATAAGCTCACCACTGGTATTAAGAAGGGCACCGCCAGAGTTGCCGGGATTAATCGAAGCATCGGTCTGAATCAAATCTTTATAGCTGCGCTCACGGTCGACCGAAAGATCGCGATGAACTGCCGAAATAACGCCTGTTGTAACGGTGATTCCCAGGCCAAACGGGTTGCCAATGGCAACAACCCATTCCCCCACCCTTATACCCGAAGAATCGCCAATGGGAACATGTGGCAACACCTCATCGGCGTCTATCTTCAAGACAGCCAGATCTGTGCGCATATCTTTGCCAATCACCCGGGCTTTATAGCTCTTATCAGGTCTGAGCTTTACCAGAATTTCATCGGCACCCGAAATCACGTGTTCATTGGTCAGCAGATGCCCCTCTGGGCTTATCAGAACACCAGAGCCATTACCACGCTGAGGAATGACATTGTTGAATCCCGTAAAATCATCTTCAAAAAGGTGCCCAAACAAGCGGTCAAGAACAGGATCGCCAAACCCGCCCCGGCTCCTGGCTCTGACGTAATGAATCGATTCGATGGCAACAACTGCAGGGCTGACACGTTCTGCAATATCTGCGATAAGCGATGTGCCAAAAAGTTCAGGCGGAGCAGCCTTTACTGTGATTATGAATGCCAGCGCGAACAGAACCTGAAGAACGACTTGTGCTATTCTTTTCATGGTTGTCTCCGGTTTGACAGATCATTTACCAGACGCAGCTCAGGGGTGTAATCGATTTGCGGCCGACGTTGCGCGGGATGAGTGCGATTGAACTCCTGCAGCTGGCGCATAAATTGATCGACTTCGGCTGCAGATACGGTTTCAAGGGCTTGGGTCTCAGGTGGCTGACGGTTACCTGTTCGGCCAGGAATACTTTTACCAGCCAGTAAAGCAGGTCTGACCGGCTTAAGATTAAACTGCGACGAGTGATCAATCTGCATGAGAAACATGAACATCACCAGACATCCAACCGAAACCACAAGCTCAAGAGGCTGTAACATACGTTCAAAAAAGCGGGAAAGCCAACTCGGCGTATCATCCGTATCACCGTTCTTTCTGGCATCTTCAAGATTTCCCATGATCGTAGAATGTAACGCCGCCGGGTAATCTGGCTCCGGTATTTCAGCCATAAACTCAAGCAAATCTCCGCGCAACCTCATGTCAGTGGCGCAATCCGGGCATCTACCGGCATGCATGCGCACATCCTGCCAGGCGGCAGAGTCTTCGCGGGAGATTTCTTCAAGAGCATCAAGATAAATGCAGCACTTCTTCATTCGAGTCTCCCTTGAACATAGCCCTGTAAGGATTCCTGCAGAATCCTGCGTCCACGATTGATTCGCGACTTTACTGTGCCAATCGGCAAATCGAGAATTTCTGCGATTTTTTCGAGCGACAGTCCTTCCATATCTTTCAATATCACCGCCATACGGTAAGCCTCTGGCAGTAATGCCACTTTTTCTGAAACCATCTTCTGGTTCAATTGCTGAACCTCGCGACCAAGAATCTCTTCCTCCGGAGTTGTTTGTGACTCAGCTGTCCACCAGTCCAGAAACGTCTTCAGCAAGCCTTCCTTTTCGCGCTTCTTTTTTTCGGCGATGCTTATACAGGTATTTGAGGCTATGCGATATATCCAGGTAGCTAATGATGCACGCCCCTCAAAACCACCGATTGCCTTATACACCCTTAAAAAAACATCCTGAACAGCATCCAGAGCATCTTCTTCGTTCATAAAGAAGCGCCAGCAGATGCGATAGACACGCTTTTCATAATCGGCTACCAGTTCGCCGAAGGCTCTTTGATCGCCACGACGAATTCGCTCAAGCAGATCAAATTCATCTGACCGTTCAAACGGTTTAGACTCTGGAGTTATTGTCGAGGTTCCAATTTTTTTCATGGTCAATAATGAAAAAACGGAATTTTTTTGTAAACTCGCGAGATTTTATCGGGATGAATCCCCACCTGAAAAATTTCGCCATGCCACTTGTCCCGGCCATACAGAGATGCCTGGCTATAAAGTCTCACTGTTAAAAAATAGTAACCGTTATTGAGACTGATCTCGGGAAAAAGAAAAATTCTTCGATTTTTCTCTTTTACCACCTCAATATCGCTGTGATTAAGCGCAGCCAGACGCTTATCGCCAAGCCAGATTTCGACGCGGTCGGCAAGTTGCGAGACACGACGCAGATTGGCACCCTTAAAGCTTTCAATAGAAACAGTAAGGCGACCACGGCCGCTTATCGGTTCTGGCAGACCTTCGTCAAGGACCGGAGTTGCAGTGGCTGGCTGACCCTGTATTACAGTCTCCGGCTCTACCAGATCAGTAAAATGCTGAGCTCCGCAGGTATTGCAGAAAGAAAAAAATGTATGAAACAGCAGAGTAAAAAAAACAAGGCTGAATCTATGGGTTAGGCATCGCCGGCTCATCGAAAACCACCCGGCTACAAATCTGAAGCGGTAACATTCAACTTGCTCGCAGTAGCTGGGCCTGTTATAAACAAATCCTTGTATTCGAGCAGATTCACTTCGACCCGGTCCTTTATTCTACGGCCAGAAGAGTCGGTAACAATCTTGATAACCGGACGAATGACCGAAGACGGGTTGTTTTTGAGAACTAATGCTACCGTCCCATCATTAAGACTTACCAGGCTGCCTGCCGGGTAGAGTGAAAATTTGCGAATAAATGCCCCGAGAACTTTAGGATCAAAGTGGTTATCCATGCCCGAAGTCAGAATTTTCATGGCCTCATAAGGCGTCATTGCAACCCGGTAAGGCCGGTCAGTGGTGAGAGCGTCATAAACATCTGCTACTGCGCAGATTCTGCCAAACAGACCTATCTCGTTGCCTTTAAGGCGACGCGGATAACCACCGCCCTGAAATTTCTCGTGGTGCTGCAAAGCAACTATTCTGGCTCTTTCCGGTATACCTTTTGACTTGGACAGAATATCGTAGCCATAAGTCGGATGCGACTTCATTTCCATGAATTCCTGGTCGGTGAGCTTACCGTCTTTATTGAGAATACCAAGAGGAATTTTAAGTTTGCCGACATCGTGAAGCAGGGCGCCCATGCCGAGATCGTCCATTTCGTCATGTTTCAATTCGAGGGCAAGGCCTATCAGCAGCGAAATGGTCGCCACGTTAATATTGTGAGTAAAAGTATAATCATCAAAAGACTTGATATCCATCAGGTTCATGATGGCGTCAGGCGATTGCAGAACGTCTTCAACCAGCTTGGTCGACACTTCCTTCGTCTGCTTGGCATCGATGCCGTGCCCAGCCTTTACCTGGTGAATAACGTCCGATACAGATTTAAAGGCGAGGACCTGGGTCTTTTTGGAAATGACAACCTTCTCGCCTGTCGTAATCGACTTCAATTCTGGAAATTTTTCGAACAGCAGATCAAAATTTCGTGCGATTCCGCCTACATTCTCAGCATCGGTAATGTCAGTTATCTGAAAATCACTGACAATATACTCTTTGCCTTCCTTGGTCCGCAAATACAGATCCTTACGGATCATCAAAGCCTCGACATCATACTCACAGACGAGCCCACGAAAAATAAAACGTGAGGGCATCTGTTTGTTGCCGATTCGATCACCAGGAATCCAGACAAACTCCCGACTGGAGCCTATGTAGCTATACCCGGTAAAAATTGTTACTTCGCTTAGTTTAGTTGTTTGTGCCATATAAAAGAATCACCCTCTCGGGTGATTCATTATAGCACGCTTACCTGATAAGTAAAAGGATTCAGCTGTTTTTTATTTCCTCGACCAGATCTTCTCGATAAAGATTCTTTTCATGAGCACTCTCAAATAGAACACGATTGCGAATAAAGGAAAGTGCCAAAGTTGCCTGTGCAGTGTTTTTGATGCGCTGCCAGCTTTCGCTGTTACCTTTTCGTAAATCTTCGCAAACCAACAACGCCGCACGCTGGCTGATCTTTTCGAGCTGCTTAAGCACTTCGTTGCGCATGGGGATATTGCCTTCGCCGGCGAACAGGTCAACATTATCTACAATCGCCCTGATGCTTCCATCAAAGCCGAGAGAATTGATCAGTTCATCAGAGCCAGAAGGAGTTACCAGACCATAGGTTCCGGCTTTGTCGATCAGATAAAGAGCTGCCGGCACATTGAGTTCGTTGAATTCACTGATCTGTGAAGCGGGCGGAATGAAAGTAGAGCACAGTTCGAAAGTAAACGAAAGCATTTTGAGATCGCCATAAAGAAAATCGTCGCAGTCGCCCATCGCGGGATAGAGCTCGGCGCTGTTCTGCGGAGTGTATTTGTTAAAACGAGCCATATCACCGGCCATCTTCACAAATATTTTGCTGTCGGGGTTAGGAATGTTGTAGCCATATCCGAATGGATAGAGAATAAGTTCAGAATAGGTATGAAAAGAAATACTTGCCTGGAACTTTTCGCGCTCTGCAAATTTCTTGATCGCAAGGGTCTCAGGCTCACTGAACGGGCCGGTGCCATGGTAAGTATCGGAGCTGGGTGAGCTGCTGGCGCCAACATTTCCCCATTCATAGCTATAATTACGATTGGGATCTACGCCATAACTACCGTTGCCGTTGTTGCGGCGGTTTTTGCGCCAGTATTTGCTTTTTTCCATTGAATAAGTGACTCCATCAGGATTAACCATCGGTACAATCCAGATTTCACGGTTATCAACAAGTTTCTTAACTTCTTCGTTCTGGGCATATTCAGTCAGCAATTTTTTTGCAGTCGCCATCGGCACTTCTACAGAAGGCCATTCTCTTGAATGGTGAGCACCCATCAACAATGCTGCCGGCTCTGGCTCATTCTTTTTCGGGTTATCACTGATCTTGAGAGCCCAGATATCGCGATCTTCACAGCTCTTGCCTATAGATTCAAGAACACAAATTTCCGGGTATTCTTCAACCCATGCCTTGAACTGTTTTTCCATGGTAACGTATGTAAAATAGGCAACATTTTTGGTCTGTGATGCCTTGGCTTTCTTGATGTAGACGTCGAGGTCTTCAATAATTACCTTGACCGGGTGCCCTTTCATGACAAAATCTTTAATCTGAGCTTGGTCAAGAACGATTTCGGCAAAATTCACACCGCGCTTAGCGATGTCAAAACCTTGCGCAGCAAGACTGACTATTTGTTTATTGGTAAGTTTGGTTACTTTGGCCAGACTTCTGACTGGTTCAGCATTAGCCTGACCACAAGCGAACAGCGACATGCAACAAAAAATGGTAACTAGAAATCGCCTCATACTCTTATTCTCCTTGTAAGGCACGGAAACTTGTAAAAAATACTACTTAAATACTCGATTACTCACTAATACTACAATGAGATTGTTCTAATTCTACGCCTGTACATAACAAGTGTCAACAGCAGGGCAAATATTTGTGTAAGGCAAACTCACACTTTTTCAATTCTGAT
>Ga0180007_10001427_pt1 | contig 32813 bp, 41 predicted proteins | sample MM_PC_MetaG_FD_121122 | JGI IMG/M metagenome (GOLD analysis project Ga0180007, IMG submission 121122) | Groundwater microbial communities from the Aspo Hard Rock Laboratory (HRL) deep subsurface site, Sweden - MM_PC_MetaG | ecosystem: Environmental > Aquatic > Deep subsurface > Groundwater... | reverse complement strand
GGTTTCCCTGCCGGGCAGAAGAATTAGGCTAAAGCGCCAAAAGAAGCTCCAACACCTGCTAAGAAAAGGAGAACTATCTGGATTAGTTTAGCAGATGTATAAACCTAAACATTATTCTGATTAGGTTATCTGTGATTAAGGTGTTACAAAAGTTGTATCACTTTTGGTTTAAAGTGTTACAAAATCTGCATCACTTTACAGGTATTTTGGCCTTAGACAGGAATTCATTTACCCCCCCTTAAAATCTGATTGTAAGGCGTTGATGGAAATGGCTTGTTGAAGCCGCATAATATCATAGAAGCGCTTCCCTGTAAATTGGCTTATATTTACCACCACGAAAAAATAGAAAAATTTATATACATACTAAATCAAGGAGAAACTAAAATCAATAAAAGGTGATGTTCATATGGCAGGATGGTTAACAAGAAAATTCAGCACGATTCTTAAAGGGCCTTATTGGCTATATTGGAAAGAAAGGAGTGAAGGAAGGAATGCAGTTATTTTGCTTATACACTTAAGAAGGTTCGTTCTTGAAAACATTCCAAAAGATGTCGAACAAAGGCATAATATTGATAAAGCATTAAAAGAGCAGGATAGGGTAGAAGAGGATGCTAAAAAGATTGTGGATAAAGGGTTTAGATTAGGATTTAATGTTGAGCTCAATCAGGAAATAGCATTAGGCATAATAAGGAAAATAGAAAAAGCTTTTGAAACCGCAAGAGCGAGAAACCATGGAAAATTAGATGCAAAGCTAGCAAGAATAGAAGCAGAATTCCAACAAGGGTTGCTCAAGGTATTGGGGGAAGGGGAAAAAGAAGACAGAGAGATATATTTTAAGTATCTTGAGCCAGCAATAAAGATTGCAGAAAAATCTGGAGACCATAAAACCCTCATGGCAGATGTTGCCCAATTATTCAAAACAAAAGAGGATATATCGAGGCTTGCTGTTATGGCATTCAGGTGGGAAGCGAGAGGGGTGAGGAAAAGTGTAGTAAGCTTAGAAAAGGATGAAAGAAAAATCGAAGGCCTTTTAAGCAAAGCCGGAAGTAAAAAGATTAATATCAATAAATTAGCAGCTAATTTAAGGGAAGCTGTTAAGATTATAACTGTCCATTTAAGAAACGAGTTTAGAACATCTTTTGTCATGTGGAAAAGGGATTTTATCTTGACTCTGGTCATGCTTAGGCTTATGGACTTAGAGGAGGCAAAAATGGAAGATTTTGTAAAGAGGCATTTAATGCCAAGGGCGCCTGAGCTTAAAAATATAAGCGATATAGAAAGCATAAAGAAAAGACTGGCTGAAGATCTTCATGTTCTTGCACAAGGATTCAGAAGATTGATTGGAGAAGAGAGAGAGTTAGAAGGTATTGCTAATCAAGACCTTAATCGAGCAAAAAGAAATGCTTAATTTTATTAAAGAGGATAGATTACAATGATGGAAATGAAGGACTGGGTTAGTGGAATGGTAGGTTTTTTAGTTCTTTGCATCGGCTTACTGCCCATGCTTAATAAGATGGGAATTGGGCCAAGCTGGTTTAATTTCAGCCTGCCCATAGTGCTATTGAGCTGGATCATTGTTGCAGCTGGTTTCTATCTTATAATCAATTCATTCATCGAAATTACAAACAGCAATATTGTTGGATGGGCTTCTTTTGCTGTTGCTGCTGTGATAACAACAATAGGATTATTACAAGCATTGGGGCGGATATCATGGATAAGCGGGAATGTGTTCAATGCATTATTTATAGTTGTAGGATTGTTCCTGATGTTAGCTACTTTTGCGATGGAGATGTAATCTTTTCTGTTAATATTAACATAATTTTCTGTTAGTAATAACAACCCATGAGATAAGCTCTGTAGAAAATCTCACTATCGTTCGGGTTAGCAGCTTAAAATCCTAGATTCTTCAACTTGATAGCTGACCTTTCCCGTATGGAGCAACCCCTTTGTCAGCTCGAATAATTATCCTATCGGATTTTACCTTATGCTGCTAACCTACATTTTCTACAGGGCATAAGATAGAAAAGCTTAAATATAAATCTGATTAAGGATTAGATAAAATGCTGTGGTTCAGGTATAGGTGGAGATTGACGTTTTCGCATGGATTATGCATAAGGTTAGTAAGGGGGGGAGAAGCTATAAAGGCATTGAGTGAGAATCTTGATAGATTAGATGGGATGCCTATAAGCCATAGTGTAGGAAAGGCAATCCTGAGTAAATTGATGGAGCTATTAAACATATTGGATGATGTTGTTTTTTCTGCAAGCGCCTTGCTGTACAGGGAAGAAAAAGGCCTGATTAAGTTCAGCGGGAATGTTGAAGCAACAGCGCAAAGGCTGATAGCAAGGCTTAAGAGAGATAATCTAGGTTATGCAAGAGATGCAAGGAAACTAGAAAGTATGCTTGCAAGATTAAAGGAAAAGAAAACTCCTGAGCCTATAAAATTTAAAGTTAAGGTAGAAGAAGATAAAGCAAGAATAGCAAGTGAAGAGGCAAGAAAAAAAGAGGTTGTTTTGCTATTGCATGATATTACAGGTTTTATTGAGGATATGGACCATAAGATAGAAGACATCCATCTTGGCGCAAAGGCGCAAAAGAGAGGGGTATTAAATTCATATATGCTTAGAGAGAATATCATCATAAGGTCAAATTTCAGATTAGGGAGAAAAACAAAAGCACAGGGGATTGAATCCTGGCAGCTATTAAAAGGAATAAATAAAAAATTAAGCTATTTTGGAAGGATTGTAAAAAGGGGAAAGAAGCTTGATGAAAGTGATGTTAAGGATTTATTGAGATACTGCAGGATGGAATCAAATGACTTAAGCAATGTGTTTACGTTTGTTTTTCAGCTGATCAACAGGGCAAAGGGCATGTTAATAACAGTTGGAGAAAAAATAGAGAAGAATCCTTTGCTAAGGGGGCTTAATGGAGATTATGGTGCAGTTAAGGAAAGATTAATAAAGTTAAGGGAAGAGATAGAGGTTCAGCAGAAAAGATTACATAATGAATTTAAGAGAAGAGGATTTATGGTTACTAGGCAGATGGAGCAGGAGATAAAAGCTGCTGCTTAATATTTAAAAAAAGAGAGGTGTTATTTATGGTTGAGGTAAAATTATGGAAAAGGCCAAAGAGTCCTACGGTGATAGAGGGTTTTCCTGGTTTTGGGCTAGTTGGCACAATAGCTTCTGAGTATCTGATAGATCATCTAAAGACAGAGATGATAGGAAAGATCATATTTGAAGATATGCCGCCTGTTGTAGCTATACACAATGACAAGATAGTTGAGCCATTAGGGATATTTTATGATAAAAAGTATAATATTGTTATACTGCATGCGATTACAACAGCAAAGGGATATGAATGGAAATTAGCAGATGCTCTTGTGAAATTAGCTAAAGAGCTTAATGCAAAAGAGATAATAAGCTTAGAGGGGGTAGGCGCTAATGGGCTTAAGATGAGCTCTGAATCTTTCTATTATACAAATGTTGAGAAAAATAAAAGTGTATTGGATAATATCGGGCTAAAGCCATTAAAAGAAGGAATAATAATGGGTGTGACTGGAGCTTTGATGCTTAAGGTTGATGGAAGCCCATTCTGCTGCATGTTTGCTGATACTGCATCTAATCTTCCTGACAGCAAGGCTGCTGCCAGGCTAATTGAAATGCTGGATAAATATTTAGGATTAAATGTGGATTCTAAGCCATTATTGCAGCAGGCAGCACAGTTTGAGGAAAAATTGAAAGGGATATTGAATTCTTCGCAGAAGGCGCAGGAGATTAGTGAAAAGAAAAAGATGAGTTATGTTGGATAAGTGGGTTTTAGGGGACGATATCCTCTATTAGGCAATGCATCAAATTGGATAATATCAGCACCTAAATAATAAGAAACAACATCCACTCCCCCAAAATTAATCCTGGAAAATCCTAATTGCTCTGGAGTGTAGTCTGATTGGGTTAACATTGCAAGAAGGTGAGGATGAACATCAGTTGTGGTATGAAGCTGAAGTAATCTGGCATGTACTGTTTCTGTTGCTGTGTGCCTTTCTTCTGGTGTTGTTTTTCCGCTTAGTTCTTGAAGTATTCCAGTTATTACTGGATCAACAGAGGGTTGAGCTGTAGTTTGATCTGCCATACTTTTGAGAATTCTTTTTTATTTATAAGATTATGTTTTTTTGAATTATAAACGTAAAGTTTTGTCCCAAAATCTTTAGCGGTTTTCACTTAGTTCAAACCGCAACATTTATATATAATTACTATTAATTCTATTATTAAAATTACTATTAATTGAAAATGGCAACTAAAATGAGGGTTCAACGAACGAATAATGACCAGTATATAGTTACTATTCCTAAGGCTTTTGCTGAAACTTTTGAGTTTAAACAAGGCACGGTTTTAGAGTTTAAGATAAATGAAAAAGGAGAGATGATATTGAGGAAGGTTAAATGAAAAAGAGATTTATGATGTTAACGATGCTGATTTTGATAGTTCCTTTTGTGAGCGCTGCTTTTAGTTTGGGAAATATTAATGTTGGGAATATGTTTAGCAGCGGGAAGATGTTTGTAAGTGATAATTGGGATTCTAAGATGATATGGGTGATAGTAGGATTAGCTTTTGTTGTTTTTGTTATAAGTAAGGCTAAACATAATGTGAGTGAAGCTAGGATTGCAAGGGAAGCTGCTGGTGGAGGCGGAGCTTTGGCTTTAGGAGCTGGTGTGCTTGGTGCGAAAGTTGGATGGTGGGGAACTAAGAAATTAGCAAGGGGGACATGGTTGATAGGTGGGGCTCCAGTTAGGGGAATTATGTGGGGAATCAGGAGGCATAGGATTGGGAAAAATCAAGTGAGAGAACAAAACCAACTTGAACTTGATTCAAAGATTGAAAAGAGAGTTAAGGGTTTGAATGAATTAGATAGAAGAATTGAAGCAGAAGAGAAAAACCTTGACCAAAGGTTGCATAAACTAGAGGGATTGCAAGTTAGGCTAGAGTATTGGGAGAAAAAGATAGTCCCTTACTTAACAGGGGTTTTGGAAAGAATTCGGCAGATTGAGGGGGAGATTAGGGTAGGTACAGATAAAGCATTTATGAATCCGAATTTGTTAAATGAAAGATTACAAAGCCTTTCAGGACAATATACTAAGATAATCAATAGACATGCTGCTTTGTTGGAAAGATTTAGGGGATTGATAAGAGCAGAAGCTAAATTAATAGAATTAAAAATAGCAGATCAAGAAAAAGAAAATGCAATTGAAGGAGAAGAGAAAGTAGATGAAGATGCTGAGTTGAGCGATACTAAAAGAGAACTCAAGGAAGTATTATATTTGTATAATGCTTATAGGGAAGCTGGAGCCAGTCCAAGAGATATTGATTTGCAGGGGCAAAGGGCAGATGTGCTTCGCAAAAAATATTTAGAGTTATTAAGGGGTCGAAGAAGGGCAAAAAAAGAGAAAACAAGGGATGAGGTGCCTTAAAAATCGAAGAAGATTTAAAGAAAAAGTTACAAGAGCAGGAAGGATTGATTGGAGATACTGAAAGGCTTGAGAGTAGGATAAGGTCTCAATTTGCACAAGGAAATTCTTTTAGTATGGAAACAGAAGTTAGAGAAAAAAGTAGATTGTTAGTGAGAAATTCAGAGGAGATAAGACAGTTGCTTGGAAGGTTAAGGGAAATTGACAAAGAAAATGAACATCTTAGTCAACAGGCACAGGAATTAGAACATAGAATTGAAGAGAGAACTCAACTTGAAAAAGTACAGGCCAGTAAGGGGCCTAAGATAGTTTTGGCCAGGGGATAAGTATAATTTATTCTGAGTCTGGTTAGTTAGGAACTTGCACTGTTTAACTCTCACTTTTAGTTTTTTATTGTTATTTACTCAATTTTTGGATTCAGTTAATCTGATTTATTGTTAAGGTTAAAGTATATGTTCTTTAAAGCCTGAAATGGCAAAATTTTAGAGTTATAGACGTTATAAAGGTTAAATATTTAGAAAAGTTATGGTGCCTAATTGATTAAAATAGTGAGTTTAATGCAGAAAAACAACCAATAATAATGGCAGCAGACGGTTGCTTCGCAACCTACGAGCCACCCCGTAATGGACACGGAAAAAACAACGGTGTTTTCCTAGTTGCGCTCGGCTTCGCCTCGGCAACCAACCCCCTGCTCGTCTGCGCCATTGTTGGTGGTTTTTCGTTTAGATCTTTTACTTTACCTTTTTAACCCTCACTTTCAACTGGTTAAAACATTTATTTTCAATATAGAAATTATTAAAAAAGTGAGATATATAATTTAATATATAGTTCTGATTATTTATATTAAAGTATAATATTATTATCTAAAGTATAGGTTATATAATATATTTATTAAGATATAAATGTTTATATAAGGAATTATAACTTACTAATAAGTGATTACATATGTTTGATTTCAACTGGAGAATTAAAAATGCTTTTGTAAAAGTCAAGAGCGACATTGAAAGCCTTAAACAAAGTTCTAATGATTGGATTGTTTTTCTAGACGAGAAAAATAACGAAGCTGAAAAAAGGCTTGAAAAGATAGAAGCAAGAATTGACAGAATGGAAGAAGCTATGTTAAGAGTTCTAAGCTTGAGATAAGCGAAACATTTAAGAATGATTTACCCTAAGTTTTCTCGTGGAAAAAATATAATCTTTTAATGGATCCGTGGCCTTTATTACCCAAATATGTCGCCTACTTTATCTTTTAATTCTTCATCCATCTCAGATATGCTTTTTGTACCATAAAGATCCATTGTCGTCTGATAGGAAAGGTGCCCAAGTACTTTTTGAATAACTTCTAGGCTTAATCCCCTGTCTTTGAGGATTCTGGCGCAGCTATGCCTTAATATGTGGGGATTGATGTTTTTAAGCTCAGGAATAGGGTTTTTAAGATGCGCCATATGGCCTGCTTTAGCCACAATTCTGTTGATTTCAGTAGGAGATATATGGCCTTGCTCATTAAGGCTGGAAACCGCAGGGAATAGGTAGCCTTGTTTCGGATTATTCAGGATATGCCGTATATAAATCTTAAGGTCCTCAGCAAGCTGTTCTGAGAATATTGTAGCTAGCCTTTCAATGTTTTTTTTGCCAAAAATCCTTATTTTATTGGTTTCGATGTCCATATCTTCTATTTTGATTTTTGCTAATTCAAAGCGCCTTAAGCCACAATAAGCAAGGAGTTTAATGATGACCTTATCCCTAAGTTTTTCAGCATGCCTGATTAGAAGTTTAATTTGCTCTGGTGTAAGATGAAATTGGCTGCGAGTATGGCTTTTCTTTTTCTTGGATTTTTGAAATGAATCGTTCATTTTTATGTGATAAACGTAACAGATTATTTAAATGTTACGTTTTTTGTGTATTTTGTTAGGTTTTATGTAATATTTTGTATAAAGTGTTACATTTTTATGGCTGAATTGATTTGAGGGCATTTATGTGAGGAAAAATAAAAGATTGGTGTTCTAATACCTTTTTTCTATTTTGAATGTATTTTTAATGATTTATAAAGGTTTAAAGACGGAATTGAAGGGGTTCAGTGCTACAAATTTGGATTGATTTTTTTTAGAAAAAACCTTGTTAATTATTTTCAATATTGAAATTAATATAATAAAAATTCTAGTTAATGCTTAAAATATTTAAGCAAGTATATGAAATAAAAGTTTTAGTTTATGATTAAAAGATTTAAGAAAAATGTAAGAGAAAAAAATTAAACAATTAAAGTTCTCTGCTCTATGCCCAGGATGTTCTCTTTTGCCTGGATAGCTTTGAACTTCTGGTTAAGAGAAAGATTTGTTTGACTCCCGATATATCTCTTGAGGATAGGAACTCCTTTCTGAACCATGTTTGAGATATAGGAAGAGACTATGTCTTCTGTTAAGCATACTTTCTTTGCTATGTCAAGATAGGTAACTGAGCCTTTAACTTCCTCTAAAGTGTAAAGGATAAGAAAGATTTCCTGTTCTCTTTTGCCCAGCCTTATCGGTTTGAATTCCTGCTCTTGTTCAAGCTTTAAGCCATGCTTCTGAAGGAAAAGCTCCATCATGTCAAGCCGTTCTGCAAGCTTGTTAAACTTTTGGTCGAGACCACAAAGAAATTCGTAGTTTGACTGTATCTCGTTTGTATTTTCATTAATTGCAGTCAGATGGTCTTCGAATTCATCTTTAATCTGACAAAATGCGTCATGGAGCTGAACATTTGAATCGCTATATAGCTCCGAATATAGTGCCCTCTTTCTTTCTGTTAATAACACCTACATCACCCCCAACGAAAAGAAAATTTAAGAGTTGGGGGTTTAAATAGTTTGTTGTTGTGGAAAATGTATAATGGAAAATTATTTTCCATAGTGAAAATTATTTTTTAATAGTTCTTTTTGCTGATTTTTGCTATGTAATGCTTTTCTTTGCCTTTTTTAATTACACCTAGATCTGGCTCTTCTTCGATTTCCTCTAAAAGACGATAAAAAGAGGATTTTGAGCATAGGCCCTGTTCTTCTACAATCATCTCTTTTAGCTGTAGGGCTGTGATTTTTCCGTATTTTTTTATGTAAGAAAGAACTATGGATTTGATGTAATCCTTTGAGTTTTTTGCTATTCTCTTGATGATCTTTTCCTTGATAGCTGCTTTTCTGGATTCGAGTGTTTCCAGACGTTTGCTAAGCTCTTCAATCTCGTGCGTAGGCTTAGAGAGAGTCAATGGTTTTTTTGATTCTAACTCTGCTTTTAAGATCTCTATCCTTGAGCTAATCTTAGAGTCGATAGCCTGGTTAAGTTCAATATGTTTCCTATGCAGCTCACTATGGGAATTTTGAATATCTGATTTGATTTCTGACTTTAGAGAGTCTAGTTTAGGGGTTATTTTTGATTCTACTAGGGGCTCTATCTCGAGATGTTTCTGGTGAAACTCACTTTTGGATTTCTCAATCTGCAAGGCTAATTCTGACTTTAAAGAATCGAGTTTTGAGCTGATTTTAGCTTCAATTTTGGGTTCTATCTCGAGATGTTTCTGGTGAAGCCCCCTATTGGAATCCTTAATCTCCGATCTTAAGTCTGATTCTAAAGAATCGAGTTTTGACTCTATTTTTGGCTCTAAGGTATAGTGCCTTTGATGGAGCCTTGTATGCTGCTGATTAAGGCCCCTATGGGATCTTCTTAAGTCATCTAACCTTAGGCTTAGATCTTTTATCCTTTTCAGCAGGTGTTCATAAGAGTAGAATTCATCCACTATTTTCTTGATCTCTTCCTTTGATTTTGGAGCGTGTTTTAGTTCTTCTTTGAATTGTTTTATGAGCTGCTCATTAGCTTCGTTTTTAGCTTTAATTTCCCTCAAAAGATAGTCCTGATTTGAGTGCCTAGAATGAAGCAGATGGATGATCTGATCCTGCTGCATATTTCTTTGGTAAAGGTAGTTCAGCCAGTTAAGGATGTAGGCTGTATCTTTTTCCACATTTTTGAACGAATGGTGGAGCAAAGAATGTAATTGGATAATACCTTTCTCCTCTTGTTTTTTCCTGAAGAATGCCATCTTTTTTTGATAAATATAGTCCCAACTATTTAAATATTTCGGAATTTTGGGACTAAATTGGGAATATGTTGGGACTATCTTGGGAATGTTTTTTAGAGAACAAAGTGTTATTTTTTGGGAATGTTTTGGGACTATCTTGGGAATATGCTGGGAATATGTTGGGAATATGCTGGGAATGTTTTAGGAATATAGTTGGAATGAGAGAGAATTTTAACTGGATTTTTCCGTCGGGGGAGTGTTTTTTGGCTGTTTTTTATGAAAATTTTTTGAAAGTGCTGGGACTATTGGGGGAATGAGTTTTGTCGACGAGAAAAGTGAGCCTGGGAATGAGTTGGGAATATGATGGGAATGATGGGGGATCATAATTTAAGTTGTTTTTGAGCTAATTTTGAGAGGTTTAATGAATTGGTTTAATCTGAATATGCAGCTATAATGGCTGCTGTTTTTTGATAAAGTTTGAAGAAAATCCGAACTCGGATTTTCAGCAAATCAAACGTTCCGTTAGATTTAAATAGAAGCTTGTTTGGAGGGGTAAGTTGAGCTGCAAAAAACAGCAGGTTTTAAAGTGAGTGATCCCTTGATTTAAGAGTAGGTTAGTAGGGATTATTTGGGCTGTTTTTTGGATAGGCAGTTCAATTGTAAAAGATAGGGTTTTAGGGTAAATTATGAGAAGGACATAAGCCGCTATATTAGGGCAATATTTAAGGTTAGTGAGGTTTTTAGGCATACTATATATAATATATGACCGTAATGATGAGGTATTTGTAGGTTAAAGTGAGAGTTAATTATGGGTTAAAAACCGCAATAATGTGGTATTAATATATTATATGGGTTTTAAGAATGTTAGAAGGTATTAGTAAGATGGCAAAAAGAAGGATTAAGGTTTCTAGGGCAGGTATAGCAATAGCTTTATCCGCACTGGAAGGGTTTTCTAAGCCTAAAGTGAGTGCTGAGCAGTATATGACCGAGCCAGATATAGCTGCAACTATATTGTGGGATGCCTATATGAAGGGAGATATTAGTGGAAAGAGGGTAGCTGATCTGGGTAGTGGAACCGGGGTTTTGGGTATTGGGGCTATATTGCTTGGGGCAGCTAAGGTATTCCTTATAGAACAGGATAAAGAAGCTATGGAAATTGCCAAAGAGAACCTTGGAAATATTGAAAGTGAGAGTTCAGCTGAGTTTGTATTGGGTGATGTTAAGGAGTTTAGTAGTAAGGTAGATACTGTTATAATGAATCCGCCTTTTGGAACCAAGAGTGAGCATTCTGACAAAAGGTTTTTGGAAAATGCTTTTGATATTGGGAATGTAGTTTACAGCTTGCATAAGACTGAGACAAAGAAGTTTATTGAAGCTTTTGCTAAAGATAATAAATTTAAGATTACTCAGGTTATGGATTTTAGTTATCCGTTGAAAGCAACTATGGATTTTCATTCTAAGGGAGTTGAAAAGATAAATGTGAGCTGTTTTAGGTTTGTTAAAGATAATACATAGTCCCAAGCTGGGAATGAAGTGGGAATGAGCTTTTGTCGACGGTAGTGAGTTTGCTGGAATATTGATTGGGAATATGAGTAATGCACAATAAAGAAAGTTTTTTAAACAGGGTATTGTTTCTGAATGCTAAAGAGGAGGTTCAAAATGGAGATAAAAATCGTTGAAGAAAAGGGAAACAGATTAGAGTTTGAGATAGATGAAAATACTGGATTTTTGAATGCTTTGAAGAAAGAGCTGCTTAATGATGATAATGTAAAGGTCGCTACTTATTTTGTAAAGCATCCTTTAGTAGGAAAGCCAAAGATGATTGTAGAAGCTGATGATCCAAGAAAAGCATTGAATGCTGCTGCAAACAGATTAAAGAAACTGAATGATAAGTTTGCTGAAGAGGTTAAAAAGGAAATAAAATGATGAGCTTAGCCCAGGGCAAAAAGCTGATAAAGCTTGCCAGGGATTCTATTTCTTCTGTTTTTTCTGATACTGAAATTAAGGTTAAAGATGATATTAAGAAGGAGTTTTCTGAAGAGCTAGGGGTGTTTGTAACTCTTAATAAACATGAGGAGTTAAGGGGTTGTATTGGCTTTCCTGAGCCTGTCTATCCTTTGTATAATGGAGTTATTGAAGCTGCTAAAAACGCTGCTTTTTCTGATCCCAGGTTTAATGCTTTAGATGAGGATGAACTTAAGGAGGTTACTGTTGAGGTTAGTGTTTTGACTAAGCCTAAACAAATAATTGTTGAGAAGGTTGAAGATTATGTTAAAAAGGTAAAGGTCGGAAGAGATGGGTTGATAGTGAGGAGTGATTTTGGGTCTGGATTATTATTACCCCAGGTAGCTACAGAGTATAAGTGGGATAGCAAGACATTCTTAGAGCAGACGTGTAATAAAGCAGGATTACCTGTAGATATGTGGAAAGATAATAGGTGCAAGATATATAGTTTTCAAAGCCAGGTGTTTTCTGAAATTAAGCCCAGTGGTGAAGTTAAGCAACTAATGTAGGAATTTGTATATTAGAATTTATTGGATATGGGGCTTCTAGAGGCTAAATTTATAGAAAGATTTATATATTTCCATGGTGCCTAAAAGAGTTGGGATTTCAGAATAATTCATTAAGTTATAAAAAAGAAGGTGTCAAATGGTGTATATGAGGGTTAAGAAGATAAGAAAAAAAGGTAAAGAATATAAGTATGCTTATCTTGTTGAGAACAGATGGAAGAAGAGGGGAACTAAGACAGGCAAGAAAGGAGCCAGGCAGAAAGTAAAGGCTTATCTGGGGAAGGTGCATGAGCTTTCAAAAGTTGATGATAAAGGGTTTATTTCTCACTTTTCTGTTTCAGATGTTAAGGCACACTTTGATGAGAATGGTACAAATAAGGTGATTAGGGATTTGATAAGGGTTGAGCTTTTGAACCATGGTTTTATGGAAAATGGGGATTTTTATGCAAATGGTGATTTAACTGTTTATTTAGGGGATGAGTTTTTTATTAAGAATCTTAAAGACGAAAAAGATAGGAAATTAGTGCTTTCTATGAATGAAGGGTTTCTTTGCAAAGAGACTTTTGAGAAGCTTACTTGTTTTAAGGCAAGGGGGACTGAAGAAGAGATTGGGTTGGAGTTAGGGAATGCTTTGTTAGAAGCTGGACTTAAGGTTCCGAATGAGGTGTTTGTGGAGATGGTTGAAAGGGTAAGTAAATAAAAATCCCATCCACCGCAAGCGGTGGGGTATTTGAAACAAATAAAAATACTTATAAAGTTGGGCAATATTTCACTTCCTATGCTAGAATCAAGTGTTCCAAATCATATTGCAATTATTCTAGATGGAAACAGAAGGTATGCCAGAAAACTAGGAATACCTCAGCTTAAGGGTCATGAAAAAGGATTTAACAAAATAAAAGAACTTTTAGAGTGGTGTATGGAATTAGGTGTAAAAGAGCTTACCTTATACTGCTTTTCTACTGAAAACTTTAACAGGGATAAGAAAGAAGTGAATTATCTGTTTGATCTGTTCAGAAAGAAAATTGAAGGATTTAAGAAAGACAAGCAGATACATGACAATAAGGTTAAGATTTCAGTAATTGGAAGGATATCTATGTTTCCTGAAGATATGCAGAAATCAATGAAAGAGATTATGGAAATGACTAAGGATTATGGAAACTATAAACTTAATCTGGCTTTGGCTTATGGTGGAAGAAGTGAGATAGTTGATGCTGTTAAGAGATTGGTTAAAGAGGGAAAGGAAATAAGCGAGGAGAGCATAACTTCAAGCTTATACTTACCAGATGATGTTGACCTGATGATAAGGCCAGGGGGGGAGAAAAGGTTAAGTAATTTTTTGCTTTGGCAGAATTCTTATTCTGAATTGTACTTTTCTGACAAGTTGTGGCCTGAGTTTTCTAAAGATGATTTAAGGGAAGCTGTTGAATGGTTTAAGTCAAGGGAAAGAAGGATGGGGAAGTAAATTCGATAAATTTATTAATCCTTAAAGTAAAAAGGATATTATGATTGATATTATCTTAATAATTGTTTTTATGAGCCTTGGAATCGTGATGATTACAAAAGGCTCTGACTGGATGACTGATTCGTTGATTCCTGTTGCCCACAAGCTAGGAACAAGCTATATAGCTGTTGCTTCTATCTTAGTGTCTGTAATGCTGAGTATACCTGAGATATTTGTAGCGATATATGCTTTTGTGATGGGACATCCAGGTATTGGATTAGGAGTAATCATTGGTTCTATCATATGTAACATAGGTCTTATGACTGGGTTAAGTGCAATGATAAAGCCATTATCAGTTGATGGAAGGGTTGTGATAAGGGATGGTGTTTTTGCATTAGTCATAGCCGTGATTGTGTTTATCTTTGGTTTTGATCTAAGCTTTAGCAGGCCAGAAGGCCTGACTTTGCTAGTATTGTTTATACCTTATGTTGTTAATGTATGGTTCTTTGAAAGATGGGAAACTATGAGCGAGAAAAAAGAAGAGTTAAGAGAAATAAAGGAAGAGCTGGATGTGATTGGATTAAGGGCAGGAGCATTAAAGCCAAGCATGTATCTTTTCTTTATAGGCTCTGCTATTCTTTTGATTGGGTCTTACTTTTTTTCTGATTCATTGATAAGGGTTGCAAAATTTACAGGTGTTTCTGATGTGCTAATAGGGCTGACAATAGGAGCGATAGGTCCATCTATCCCAAATATTGTTTCTGCTGTGCATGGAACACTAAAGAATTATACAAAGATAGCTATAACTGAAACATTTGGATCAGATATATTCACTTTGCTCGTTACATTAGGTTTGCTTGCTGTTTTGTCACCCTTTTCAATAGATAAGAAATGGTTATTTTTTGATATTCCTATGATGATATTTATGACTGTACTGATGATGTTTTTTATATTAAAGGGGCGAGTAAAGCATGGAAAGGCAATAGAAAGGCATGAGGGGGCTGTACTTGTTCTGGCATATATTGTATTTTTGGTCTTGAATATATTATATTTATCTTAAATAAGTTAGATAAAAATATTGGCCTTAATATTTCTCAATATGTTCAGAACAAAAACTATTGTCCCAATAATTTATGTTTCTCACTACGTTCGAAACATAAACTATTGTACAAAGTCCAATAGTTCGCGTTCTCCCCTAGGTCGAACGCAAACTATATAAACAAGTAAGGCAAAGAATTTATCACGTCTAATTGTAAGGGGATTTTATGGATAAGTATAATCAATTCAAAGAGTATATATCTATTTCATTAGAGAAGTTTAAGGAGATCGATAAGAGGGAAACTATAAGATTAGTATCTCACCTGGATGCTGATGGTATCTGTGCTTCTGCAATAATGATAAAGGCGCTTAATACGGATAATAGGAAGTATTCTGTAAGTATTGTCCAGCAATTAACCAAAGAAGTGATTGATGGATTAAGCCAGGAGCCTTATAATTATTATATTTTCACTGATTTGGGAAGCGGGCAGTTAAGCCATATAAAAAGCAAATTTGTTGGAAAGCATGTTTTTATATTAGACCACCACCAGCCAGAAGATGTTAAGATAAGCAGCAATATTGTTCATGTCAATCCGCATCTTTTTGGTATTGATGGTGGGAAAGAGATATGCGGGGCAGGTGTTGTTTATCTATTTGTAAAAAGCCTTAATAAAAAAGTAGAGGATCTTGCACATATAGCTGTAATTGGCTCAATAGGTGATATGCAGGAAGGAAAAGAAGGATTTTCTAAGCTAAACAAAGAGATATTAGATGCTGCTGTAGCTAAAAAGAAGATTAAAGTCATAAAAGGATTAAGAATATTTGGAGCGCAGACAAGGCCATTGTACAAAGTTTTAGAATATTGTATGGATCCATATATACCTGGTGTAAGCGGGAGTGAATCAGGATCAATACAATTCCTGCAGCAGATAGGTGTGCAGCCAAAGAACGGAAATGTATGGAGAAAATTAGTCCATCTTGATGAAGATGAGATAAAAAAATTAGTTTCTGGGATAATATTAAGAAGATTAGAAGAGGATTCGCCTGAAGATGTTTTAGGGAATGTATATATATTGAATGATGAAGAAAAAGAGAGTCCTTTTAGAGATGCAAAAGAATTTTCTACATTGCTTAATGCATGTGGAAGATTAGAAAAGGCTTCATTAGGTATAGGTGCATGCTTAGGTGATGATAAGACAAAGGAGAGGGCAATAAAAAGCCTGAATGGATATAAGCGAGAGATAGTCAATGCAATCAATTGGTTTAAGGATAATAAAGATAAGAAAGATATTATAAAAGATAAGGGGTATATAATAATAAATGCAGGGAGTAATATCAGGGGTAGTATTGCAGGAACATTAGCTTCTATACTTTCTAAATCAAACGAGATAGAAGATGGAACTTTTATAATGTCAATGGCTGATATGATGAATGGTTACTATAAAGTGAGTTTAAGGTTGAGTGGAAGGAATAAGGATTTGGATCTTAGGAATATTGTGAAAAGGATTTCTGATAAAGTAGGCGGGGAAGCTGGCGGGCATATGAATGCTGCTGGTGCAATGATAAAAGAAGAGAATGTTGATGAGTTTGTCAAGATAGCTAAACAAGTTTTGGGTAAAAAAAGTTTAGAAGAAGTTGTGCATTAATCTGTTTTTCTTGAATTTTTAGGCAATGATCAAAGAGAAACCCTTATACTATCGATATGTTCTGCAACTTCCTGGCCTTTTTTTGTCAAGGTTAATAGTTTTAATCTGCCTTGTTTTTCGAAGTTTATCAATCCTGCTTTTTCCATTTCCTGGAGGATTTTCACAACATGAGAATAAGTGCAGTCAATCTGCTTTGCAAGATTTGAAGCATAGATTTCGTCTTTTGTGTTTTTTAAATTTACCAACATCATAGCTGGCTTCTCTCTGAAAAATACATTAAAAACTTTGCCGTTAACCATATGGAATCCCCCCAATATTAACCTATCAGAAATTTTTATATCCTATTTCCAATTGTAAAAATTTCTGAGCATGATCAAAAACCTAAGGTTTTTGACATATTTACTGTAAAAGGTATATTGAGAAGAATACGATATGGTATATAAATGTTTCGAAAATACTTTTGCATTTTCGAAGCTAAAAAACATAATATTTTTTTTATGTTTCGAAAAATTGAATTTTCTTTTTTATTCTCTTAAATATTGAAAAAATCACAAGCTATAAAAATAAAAGGTGCTTACCTAGAAAAATGTTAGACAAAGATGAGATATTATTCCCTTATTCTGAAGTAAGAGATATACAGGAAGAGATGATCAAGGAAGTTATGGATTCAATTGAAAATGGGAAACATGCTCTTATACATGCGCCAACTGGTTTAGGGAAGACTGTGGCTACTCTTGGTCCAGCTTTGTCTATTGCAATCAAGAAGGATCTGACTATCTTTTTCTTGACTTCCAGGCATACTCAGCATCATCTTGCTGTTAATACTCTTAAAGATATAAAGAAAAAACATGGTATTGATGTGATAAGCTGTGATATTATAGGCAAGCAATGGATGTGCGGGTTAGATGAAGTGAATAAGCTTTATTCAAATGAGTTTGCAGATTACTGCAAAAAGTTGAAAGAAGATAATGCCTGTGAGTGCTACAGCAATACAAAGAAGAAATCAGGAAACCTTACTATGAATGCATTAAGAGTTTTAGAGGAATTAAAGCATTTAAGCCCATTGCATTGTGAAAAATTAACTGATATCTGTAAAAAGGAAAAATTATGCCCTTATGAGATGAGTGCTTTGCTTGCAAAAGAAGCCAAAGTGATAATAGCTGATTATTATTACATCTTTAATCAAGCAATAAGGAATTTATTTTTCAACAAGGCAGGAAAAGAGCTTGAGAAGAGTATTGTAATCGTGGATGAAGCTCATAATCTTCCAAAAAGATGCAGGGAGCTGTTAAGCTCTAACCTTAGCAATTTTATTGTTGACAGGGCAATAAAGGAAGCTGCTAAGTTTGGGTTTGATGATTCAAGAGAAAGCCTTTATAAGATAATGGATATACTTAGCGAACTTACTATAGATCTAGAAGCAAAAAAAGAAGAGAAGATTGTAAAAAAAGAAGAGTTTGATGATAAGATAGATGAAGATTATGATAACTTGATAGGAAAATTTAGTTTTGCTGGTGATGAGATAAGAGAAAAGCAGAAAAATAGCTATGTAGGGAGTGTAGGTAATTTCCTTACAGCTTGGCAGGGAAGTGATAAGGGATTTGTAAGGATGATAAGCAAAAAGATGGGTGCAAGAGAGCCTTACATAAATATGATGTATAAATGTTTAGACCCTTCGCTTGTTACAAGAGAAGTTATTGATAAAGCTTATTCTATAATATGCATGAGCGGAACTTTAACCCCTACTTTTATGTATAAAGATATATTGGGATTTAGTGATGTAAAGGAAAAGGTTTTTGGCAGCCCTTTTCCAATAAGCAATAGATTAGCTCTTATTGTTCCTGAAACTACAACAAAATTCACAAGAAGGAGTGAAGATGAGTTCAAGAAGATAGCTAAGGTGGGTAGTGAGATAGTGAATTTAGTGCCTGGAAACAGCATAGTATTCTTTCCAAGTTATGATATGAGGAATAAAGTCTATCCTTATTTTGAAAGCTTATGCAAAAAAGAGATATTGATTGAAAAACAAAGATTAACTAAAGGGGAAAAACAAGAATTAATAGAGGAATTCAAAGGATATAAAGATACTGGGGCTTGTTTACTGGCTGTTACTGCAGGAAGTTTTGGAGAGGGTGTTGATCTTCCAGGTGATTTTTTAAAAGGAGTTATTGTTGTTGGGCTGCCATTAGAGAGGCCGTCTCTTGAAGTAAAAGAGCTGATAGATTATTACGACGGCAAATATGGAAAAGGATGGGAGTATGGTTATGTGTTTCCTGCTATGATAAAGACATTACAGAATGCTGGAAGATGCATAAGGAGTGATACTGACAAAGGGATTGTTGTATTTCTGGATGAGAGGTATGCTAATCCACAATACTATAACTGTTTTCCACCGGATTATGGAATAAAGATTTCTAAATTATATAAGGAGAAGATTGGAGAATTCTTTAAGTGATTACTTAATAGTAGTTACAAAATAGAAAGATTTATAAATAACAGGTTTCTGCTTATGCTTATGTGATATCATGACAGATACGATACCTGCTAGCCTAGAAACAATTAGCACAATTACCCAATATGAAAGACCTGGTTTTCTTAGCCAGTTATCAGATTTTTCCAAATGTGGAAATCTACCTTCAAGCCTTTGGGATTCTATAGTAAATAAGATATATGATTTTAATTATGCAATAGGTATGGATGGTGAGAGCATTGCAGAGAGATTTGGTGGTCAAGGCAATGAGTGGGACAGGTTTGTTGTTGGTTCAGAAGTTATATTAGGAGGTTTCCTTCTAGCTTATGCAACGCAGAGAGGCTGGGAGTATTATCAAAAAAATAAAGATAATATTTTTATGTGGTGTCAGCAAAGAGCTTATGAAAGGAAGTTTGCTAGTGATAGAATGGAAAATAGAAGGTTTGATAGATTTAATGGAAAAATGAAAAAACTTTTCTCCTATTGCCATGATGATACTCAAAGAAAGACTGCAAGAGAGATTATCACTCATTTAATATCTCATGAAACTAGCCCTTATCAGAAATTAAGCACTATTATAATTGCTCTAAACCCTGATATGTCTAGTAATCAGACGCAAGATATTTCTTCAAAATACCTTCAGTTATAACTCAGTTTAGAATTAACCAGAAAAAAGCTCTTCAAACAACGAATGTGATTGGGCTCGAATTATAGATACAATTATATGAAATAAGGGGCAAGCCCCTTATAATCCCCTTCCGCCTTCACTACTCTACGACTCTTGTGGAGTCGTAGTATCTTGCTCGGCGGTATAAGAAAAAATCTTTTTCTGAACATCATTGATTACATGTATCCTATGATGTTTTTCCTGACTATGAATATATCTATCAGACTCATTCATATCTTTCCTTCCAGTTGACTCATGATGCTCATATCCAGACCAAAAACTTCCACGTGGATAACGCTTACGGAAGTTTGGATGCTTTTCAAAGATTCTTATTGAAGACCTTGACTTTAGCATAATCTCAGCATTCGTGATAGAGTATCTTTTTGGGATATTTATCCTAAAGTGTGTATGATTGCCTCCAAAGCCAATAGGTCCAAACTCAAATCCGTTGCTTTCAAACTCACGGAAAGCTTCTTCGCAATCATTCATAACTGATTGCTTACGCAAACAGTTATATCTGCATTTGCAGACAAACATCATAGTTACCCAATTATTTCTTGTATCGATTCTCATAGAAATCACCTCGAAAGTTTTTTATAGCTAAAGCTAATAAGAAACGATTGCTAGAAGCTAGATCATATCTGCTTGTCAGGTTGACTTTGACCGCTAACGCTTTACTAAAAGTGTCCAAGCGGTGGCTTAATGATTTTGGTCTGCTTCTTGCTTTTTCTTAAAAGCATAAAGCCTAGAAATCTATTGGTTTTTGTTTGAGAAAAATCTTACGATTTTTCTTGGGTCAATTCGACTGCGGGTCTTTCAGACCACGCAGAATACTTGACAGGTATTTAGTTAATTTTTAGGGTTATTTTATCTAATATTATTTAATATACAAATTAGTATACTAGTTGCTATAATCGAAACATTTATATACTAGCTCAACTATAAGAATAAGCTATGGTAGTATTGTTTGATAGGTTTAATTTACCTGAAGATGTATTTGAAGTTATCTTTGCAACAAAGCAGCAGGTTATAGTTGCTAAGCTGTTGATTGAGATGGCTAAAGACAAAGGCGGAGAGATAACAAAGACAGAGATGAGCTTTTTTGCAACACAGCTGCATGAAGGAAAGTTGATAACTGATAAGATCCAAGATGAGCCATACAAAGGAAAAAAGGTCAAGATAAGCTATAATAAAAGGCAGTTTTACGACAGGATATTAACCCCTATGAAAAGTATGGGGCTTATAGATTATGATCTTTACAAAAAGACTTACAAGATAAGTGATAAGTTCAATAAAGAGATGATAAGAATCGGATTGATGTGGTTGAAAGAGCTCAGGAAAGAACCGTATATATGATAATTTCGCTTATAAGGCTCCCTATATGAAAGAATTTCTCTTTCTACCACCCCCCACTAAAATAGGGAGCCTTTCCTTTTCATTCCTTGCTGGGAAAAAGAGGCCATAAAAATCTGTTGAAAACGGATTTTTAGGAATTCAAAGTCGCTGCCACTTTTATAGCTCGACTTTGAAGTGAGGAATAGGGGGCATTTTTGCCCTAATCCTAAGGGGCAGGTTGAGGCTATAACCTGCCTCATTTAATTTTCCTATAGAAAGATATTTATTCTTAGAGAATTGAGTTTATTTTATGAAGAGGTTAAGTGAAAAAGAAGCAATAAAGCTATTGAAGAATTATTCTAAAAGTGAGGATTCTTTTAAGAAGGTTTTAGCGCATTCTCAGGCTGTTAAGGATGTTGCTTTTGATATTGGGAAAAGAGTCAAGAATGTGGATTTGAATTTTATCAAATCTGCTGCTTTGCTGCATGATATCGGAAGGTTTCAGTTTGGACCGAATGATGCTGATGGAATAAAGCATGGTGTTGTCGGAGCTGATATCCTGAGGAAAGAGGGTTTATTTGAGCATGCTTTAGCTGCTGAAAGGCATATTGGAGCAGGAATTTCACAGCGAGATATTGAAGAGCAAGGATTGCCTTTGCCTATGCAGGATTATATGCCTGTTTCTAAAGAAGAGAAGATAATATGCCATGCTGATAATCTAGTATTTGGAGATAAGGTTAAAAGTGTAGATGATGCTGTTGAGAGGTTTAGTAAGGAAGTGAGCAAGAAGATTGGAAAGAGAGTTAAAAAATTAGCTGATGATGTTGAGGGGATGAAAAACGATTAGGCAGAGCCAATTGCTTCTTCTATCTGATTTTCTGTCCAGCCCTGTTGTATAAGGCCTTGTTTGATAGAATTCATAGGATAGTTTTGCCTTTTAAATGTATTCACATAATTGAGTATATGCTGCTTTTGCTGTTGAGTTAACTTGGGCTTTAACAATTTCTTTAATTTACTAAGCTGAATTGTATTTGTTATGTTAAGTGTAAATAAGATGATTATCACCCCTATTGCACCCATAATGCCAATAAATACTGTAGAAAGAATTGTTTTAGGGCTTGGAAATTCACCAATTGTACTTTCAGTAGAATGGAGTGCGCTGCTTATGCTATTGATTGAATCCTGAACAGAATCAATTGAAGACTGAAAAGATCCTATGGAGCTGTTTAGTGAGTAAATGTCCTGCTTAAATAAGGTTATTTCACTGGAAAGGGAAGTTATCTGGCCTTGGAGGCTAATTATTTTGCTTTCGAGAGATGAAACATTGAGGTTTTGAGAGCCAGCTATTGGATTACCTGACTGTAAACCTGGATTCCCGGATGAAAAATTAGATATCTGACCCTGAAGTATGATTATTTGATCCTGTAAATCAGTTATTTTTTGTCCTAATGAAGTGAGGTTTATGCTTGAATCATTAGAATCTGCAATAACAAAGGGTATTAGCAAGGTAAGGAACAATAGAGGTAATAATGCTTTCATAAACCTCTTTAGGCATAGGGGGTATATAATATTTACTGATTAGGGCAGATTTTATTACTTACTAGCACATAAAAAAGTTTAAATATATGTTAGTTTAGCTGAAATCACTATGTTATTCTGGAAAAGAAAGAGTAAGAAGGAAAAGCCTAAAAAGAAGCCTGTAAAGAAGGTTAAAAAGAAGGTTTCTGCTAAAAAGAGCCCTAAAAAGGTTCAGATAAGCAAAAAGCAGGCTAAAAAAGAAGAGAAGTTTGTAGTTGGGTTTGAAGAAGTTATAGTAAAGTGCCCAAACTGTGGAAGGGAATTCAAGATAGTAAAGTCATCTGCTTTTAATACAGAAGGAATGTTATGCCAAAGATGCGCTGCAGGCGGCGGCTTAGGATTTGAAGATGACAGTGATTTTTAAATGATGATTTTAATTTGAATTTAGAAGAATTTCTGCTCTTTCCAATAGCCCCTTTGCGTTTTTATAAGTTAACCTTTCTAAAGACTCTTTATAAGGCAGCCATATAAAACCTATATGTTCAAAAGAGATAGTTATTTCCTGACTATCTGCCTCTGCAAGATAGAATATAACTTCCTTAGATATAAGTTTTTTCTCACCCGTATAGAAATAATGGATTTTTTCCTTAAAATCTTCTATAAATTTGATGTTAGATATTCCTGTTTCTTCTTTTATTTCCCTTAATGCAGCCTGTTTTTCTTCTTCGTCTTGTTCTATGTGGCCTTTTGGAAAGTCCCAGTGACCCTCTGGATAGTGAAGAAGCAGATATGACCTATGGCCATTGATACTAAAGATTATTGCTCCTGCTGACCTTTCTTTTTGAGAAGGTTTCATTTTTTCCTTAGTTTCTTTAGAGCCTCTTCTTTAACAAATCTTTCATGCACTGGTATGTCTGAATCATCAATGCCCATACTGTCTTCAAAGTCTTTTTTTATCTTTCTTTTTATTTTTTCTACTTCATCCATATAGATTTAGTAGATAACAAGATTTTATAAAATCTTCGATTTTTAGAAAACAAATGTTTTCTAAATCATCTGGCAGAGCCCAAGGTTTCTAAACCCTTATTATTTCGCTTCACTCAATAAAAATCATAGATTTTTAAGCCTCAGATAAGTCTGAGACAATAATAAGATTTATAAACTTTGTTTTTTAGATTTTAATCGAGGTGGGAATATGGCAGATGATAAAGATATTTATTCTGAAGAAGGGAGAGAGGAACTAGTTGATAATGATGAAATTAGCCCTGGAGAGGAAGGATTTATGGAAGGGGCTGAAGGAGATGGACAAGGCGCTAAATGCAGAAAATGCGGCAAGATATTAGGAGATGATCTTGTTGAAAAAAGAGTTGGAAAAGAATTGTGCAGGTTCTGCAGTGATGAATGTGCTGAGGAGTATGACAAGAAGGAGGAGAAAGATTAAGAGTTTTCAAGTATAAATGAGTAAATTCCTTCAAAAACCATTATTCTTTCATTTTTTATTTCTTCAGTATCTTCTGAAGATTTTATTATTGGAACGTGTGTGCTGCTATTGAGCCACATTATCTCCTTTTTTTCTGAGCCTAGACTAGAATAGATGTAATATGCACTTCTATAGTTTATCCTTGGATCATCTTTAGACTGAATTATTAAGACAGGGGAAGTAACATCTGGAAGGATTTTTTTTATGTAATTGATGTATGAAACCATATTAGCAAGTGATTTAACAGGGAAGTTTTCATAATAAAATAGCTGATGCTCTTTTGCTATATTTCTATGAGAGAATCTTTTGAAATACTGCAATAAAGGTGCATATTTTATAAGGGGATCATTAAATTCTATAGGTGTAGATATTATTATTAATCCATCGAGCTGTTTTTTCTCAGTAAGTTCTATAGCGGCAAGGGAGCCTACAGATAAACCTATTATAAACTTTTTTGGCTTATCTATTGAGTTGTAATTGGCTTCAAGGGCAGTGTACCATTCAGAAAAAGATGCCTGCTCAAGCCCATATATACTTTTATCATGGCCTGCCAATAAAACCTGATAAGTAGTTATGTTTTTAGAGTTAAGGTATTGCGCAAGAGATTTTGTTTCCCAAGATGTTGCTGCAAGGCCATGGACTAAGAGAACTTCAATATCTGATGTTCCTTCCATTATTAAGTGTTGAGTGTCTTTGTTTCTGTCTTTTAAGCCTGGATTATCCAAAGAACCCTGGCTGAATATCGGCTTTTCAAGCCTTGCCCCTAGGATGAAAATGAAGATTAATAGGGTTATGCAGAAAATGACAAGGATGAACTTATTTGTCTTTTTTGGTTTTTTAGGCATCTTATATGGCCCTGTACGATGGATTATTTAAATATTTAGGTTTTTTGTGAGCTGTCAACTTAACGTCACCCATTCTATTCTTTAATACAGAAATCCTTATATACTATTTCTGATAAACTATACAAAAAGAGGTTCTGATAGATTTTAATGTTGATGAATATGGATAATAATTTAGCTAAACAAGAAAAGGTAAAGATAACTTTGTTAGGACACTTATTTAGATTGATTTCAAAAAATTGGAATGAATTAAGGTTATTTTCATTTCATACTCGTACATTATTTGAGATATTTTTTGTTTTAGTATATACTATTGAACAAGGAATTTTAATTTATTGGGGTGCTACAAATAAATTAAATTTAACAAGGGTAAGTTGTTTTGCTTTATTAGTTCTATTTACTTTTGCATTACATAAAATAATTATGGAATCTAGAATGAAAATTTTAGAACATGAGATTATTGAATTAAAAAACGAAAATGATTTTATTCATATTAAATCAGAACAAATGGCAACTGATTATAATGAAATTATTGGAGCATATGAGGAAGTAGTTAAAGACAAAATTAAGAAGTAATAGAAAGGTTTATATAACTGTTAGGACAATATGTAATAAGGTGTTATGATGAGTAATGAAGATTTTAAGAAATTATTAATCAAAAATGGAAAAAAGGTAAATAAGTCTATGGAGCAAATTAAAAATTCATCTGAAAAATTTAATAAAAAATTTAAAGAGATAATCTTAGCTATTTAATTCTGATTAGCCATCTTTATCAATCTCAACCATCTATTCTGCCCTAAATCATTCTTAATCCCAGCCAACTCACAAGGCACTACTCCTGTTGTGGTGTGTGCTTCTATGTAGTTATGCTGTAAAACAATCCCAGCCATAAGAATAGGTGCTGACCATAAAGCCTTTAATCCTCTAAAATCATCTACTCTATCCTTGATTTTCATAAAGACAGTTTATATCCTTACATTATGTTTACCTGTCTTTTGAACATTGTTTAGATTTGGATATAGAACCGATACAGATACCTAAGTTTAGGATTAACCCAGACTTGCTGGATATTATAGCTGATAGGGGAAGGAATAAAAAGAGAAGGTAATATACTTTATTCTTTTGAATAATCTTTAAAATCAACCTTCCTGCATTTTTTCCCTATTATCTTAAACTCATTATCACCATCGCTAACATATCGGTGCCATTTTGTTTGATTAATAACTAAGTCCATTAAATAGAATCCCATACTAAACTATGAACTCCAATAGAGACTCTTTCTTGATTAACTAATTCAAATATTCTATTTTCAATTTTTACTTCGTCTCTATGTAATGTAATAAGAGTATAAGCTACAATAAAAAAGATTAGGACATACATCCACTCTTTTGTAGTATTGCCCATAGATGGATGTTAAAGAATTAAGATATATAAAGTTTCTCTTTAGGTGACGTTTACTTGACAGCTCAGTTTTTTGTATAAGGTAATCACCATAAGGTCAAAATTCCATAAATCAAATATTATCGACGAGCGTCGCGAGGGGTTGCTCCTCTCGAAAATGCTATGCATTTTGGAGATCTCAAAAATCTCTAATTTCCGAGACTACGGGAACGCAGCTCCTTCCACAACCCCGTCGAGAATTTTGAAGGTGCTTACCTTATACGGTTTTTTAGGGACGTATAAACCGATAAGAATATAAATAACCTAGTTTAGATTAATGTAAAATAAAATATATAGAGGTGGTGGGAATAGATTTTCCAACACTTCAAAAAAGTTTGAGGTACTTAGAAATTATGAATAAATTTCTTGTACCTCATAAATAAAATATGAGGTGAATCAAATGGGAGAAACAGTATGCAAGTGCGGAATAAAGAGAGAGACCGGCTGGCTTTACTATGTTGACAAGAAAGGCAACTGCACAAGAGTCAACATGAAGAGAGCTGGAAAGCCATACAAGAAGAAGATAGAAACATTGCATAAGTGCGGAATAAAGAGAGATAAAGGATATCTTTATTACGTGGACAAGAAAGGGAATGTCTGCAAAGCAAAGATGAAAAGAGGAAGGTAAATTCCTTTTTTTCTTTTTTAATTTTTTATTTATTGATTATTATCGTGATTTCTCCTTTAATTGCCTTATCTTTTAGTTGAGCGTATAGCTCTTTAGAAGTTCCCCTAATAAATTCCTCGAATTTCTTTGTCAGTTCTCTTGCAATGCAGAGCTTTTTTTCAGGCATTATCTCTGAGATTAATTTTAGGGTTTTAATTAGCCTATATGGGCTTTCGTAGATGATTGCTGTTTTTTTTGATCTGTTTATTTCATTCAGCAAATCTGCCTTTGCTTTTTCTTTTTTTGAGATAAATCCATAAAATATGAAGGAATCTGTTGGAAAACCTGACGAGATTAGGGCTGTGATTGAGGCTGTTGGCCCCGGAATCGGGATTGTCTTAATGTTGTTCTTTACTGCTTCCCTTACTAAGTAGAAGCCGGGATCACTTATTCCTGGAGTGCCTGAGTCTGAAACAATAGAGATATTTTTTCCATTGAGAAGCTCTTGGATTATTTGAGGGGATTTATAGGCCTTATTGTTGTCATTAAATGATGTCATTTGTTTGCCCTTAATGGTGTAATGATTTAATAAGATAGAAGTTCTTCTTGTATCTTCGGCTAAGATTATATCAGAATTGTGAAGTGTTTCTATTGCCCTAAAAGTAATGTCTTTTAAGTTGCCTATAGGTGTTGAGATGATGTAGAGAGGCATTTTATTCAAGAACTGCCTTAATCCTTCTTATGCCTGCTGCGCTGGATTCTTCTTTCTTTATCTTGAAATGACCAAGCTCTTTTGTGTTAGTGATATGGGGACCGCCACAGATTTCTTTTGATTTATTACCAATACTGTATACGAATACTTTTTCACCATATTTTGATTCAAAAACGCCCTGAGCTCCTGCTTTCTTTGCTTCTTCTAATGTGAGCTCTTCTCTTTTTACAGGAAGAGCTTCTTTTATCCTTTCATTGACCCAATCCTCTACTTTTTTCAGCTCTTCTTTTTCCAGCTTCCTGTCAAAGTTAAAGTCAAATCTTAATCTTTCCTGAGTTATGTTAGAGCCTTTCTGAAAGATGTCTGGCTTTTTTAGGACTTCTCTTAAAGCTTGGTTTAATAGATGGGTTGCTGTATGCAGCTTAGTTGTTTCTTGACCTGAATCTGCTAATCCACCTTTAAAGCGATTTTCTGCGCCTACTCTGCTCAATTCCTGATGTTTTTTGAATTCTTCTTCAAAGCATTTTAGGTCAACATCTAATCCTTTTTCTTTTGCTAATTCGACTGTCATCTCTATAGGGAAACCATAAGACTGAAACAATAAAAATGCGCCTGTTCCTGAGAGCTCTTGACCTGAAACCATCTTTTCAAATTTGTTTAAGCCTGTTTCTAAGGTTTTTTTGAATTTTTCTTCTTCTTTGTTTAATTCTTCAAAGATGAATTCCTTATTTTTTTCCAGTATTGGCCATTGTTCTTTGTTTACCTCTATTATTTTTTTAGCTATGTCTTCACAGAAGTTGTTATCTATGCCTAACTGTTTAGCATACCTTATGGATCTTCTGATGAATCTTCTTAAAATATAACCTTGATCTAAGTTAGAGGGTGGAACTTTGTGTTCGTCTCCTAAAATAAAGACAGATGCTCTTAAGTGATCTGAGATAACCCTTAAGGCCTTGTTTTCCTCTTCACCATAATTATCAACTTTTGCTACTTTCTTTATTGATTCAATTATCGGCAGGAATATTTCTGTTTCATAGACTGTTTTTTTCTTATTGAGCATTGCTATGGTCCTTTCAACGCCCATACCTGTATCTACGTTCTTCTGGCTTAGTTTTTCAAACTTGCCTTCTGCTATTTTATTATATTCAAGGAATACATCATTCCAGACTTCGAAGTATTTTCCACAACCACATCCTGGCTTACATTCATTTGAACATGGCCCTAGGCCTGTATCGATGAACATCTCTGTGCAAGGACCGCATGGGCCTGTTTTTCCTGCCGGCCCCCACCAGTTGTCTTCCTTAGGTAGAAAGTAAATTCTTTTTTCTGGAACTCCTAATGATCTCCATATGCCTGCAGATTCTTTGTCTTTTGGAGCATCGTTATCCCCTTCAAAGACTGTCACTGAAATTTTATCAGGATTGAAGTTTAGATTTTTTGTAAGGAACTCATAAGACCATTCAATTGCCTCTTTTTTGAAATAGTCGCCTAATGACCAATTACCCAACATCTGGAAAAAGGTTAAATGAGATGGATCGCCAACATTATCAATATCCACTGTCCTTATGCATTTCTGGACATCTGCTAAGCGTTTACCTCCTGGATGAGGCTGACCCACCAGATAAGGCACTAAAGGATGCATTCCTGCTGTTGTAAAGAGGACAGTAGGGTCATGCTCTGGAATTAGAGAAGCAGAGCTAATTATAGAGTGCTTTTTTTCTTTGAAAAAGTCCAGGTATTTCTTAATAAGGTCGTTTGGTTTCATAATTGATATGTTATTGGGGTTTTATTTAAATAGTTTTTTCTTTTAAAAATGCAGTTAAAAACAGCAATATTTAAATATAGGTATACTTAAGTATTCTTAGGTATACTTATAATGAAAAAAGACATCACCACTATTAAGATTTCTAAAAAGGTAGTTGAAGAGCTGGTTAAATTAAAGATTCATCCTAGGCAAGCTTATGAAGAGGTTATTTTGAAGCTGTTGAATGATTATAAGAAAAATGGAAGATAAAGTAAGAGAGGAACGGAAAACTGAGAGTGAAAATATAGGGAAGACTATGAATTGGATATTTGATAAAGTAGAACCAAGGGCAGGTGAAGGAATAAAGGAATTAGAAGAGGCTACTAGAAACGCTGAAGATGGGGCTAGGAGGAAAGAAGAAGAGTTGATTATAGTTGAAAATCAGAGAAAGATTGAGAGCGAGGCTAGAATAAGGGCAGAGGAAGAAGCCAAAAGGAAAGAAGAGGATATAATCAGAGCAGAAGAGGAAATAAAGAGATTGCAAGAAAAAGTTGAAGAAGATGTTAAGAGAAAGACTGAGGAAGAAGCTAGGAAGAAATCTGGGGGAGGGGTTGATTGGAAGGATGGAGAGTGGGTTAGGTTAGAGGAGGTTAAGAAGAAAATAGTGGATGATGCTTTAAGGAAAGCTGAAGAAGCTAATAAAAAGGCAGAAGATGCTCAGAGGAGGATAGAGGAGGTTATAAAGAACCAAGAATTAAATATAGACACCCAAAAGAAAGCTGAGAAAGAAAGGGAAGAAAAGGAAAGGCTAAGTGAGCTAAGAAGGAATAGAAGAATAGAGTTTTTTGATAATCTTAAGAAAGCTAAAGAACTGCGAAGAAGGAGAAAATTAAGTAATCAAAGAAAGAAACATGAGCTGATGCTGGAATTAAGGAAGGCAGAAGAGAGTAGGTTAAAAGAGGTAAGACAGAGAAAAAGTGAAAGATTAGAAAATAAATTTGACTTAATTGAGTTTGTAGACGGCTTTAAGTACGGGCCTAATTCTGCCAGGAATAAGAAGCTTCTATATGGCGGGTTATTAGCCATAGTATTATTGTTTGGATTTATATCTGTATTAAACAGGTCTGCCACTACTGGTTATACTACTGTTACTAAGGAATTTAGTTATACTGATAATACTGGCTTGATTGTAAATAGGGGTATGGATTATAATTGGGTTATGGATAAGAATGGGATTTTGAAATCTTTAAAGATTAATGGGAGGATCAGTGAAGATGGGGCTGCTAAAGTTTATTTGGTTGGTGAGGATGAATCTTATGTTGTGTTTGACAGCTCAAGATTGAGTGAAAGTATAGGTGCTGTTGGATTAGTGGTCAGTGATAATGCCAATGATACATTGATTGACGAGATAACAGAAGAGGGCATGGAAAGCGAGCCAATAGGTGAAAATTTAGCTGATAAAAAGATAATGATAAGCATTTTTGGAGGGGGTTCTGCATCTACTAGGGAGATATTAGAATTTAATGCTGCTGCTGAATTTAATTGGAATGTTTCTTATGATAAGCTGTGTGTGAAATGGGAGGTTAATTCTTTATTGGCTGAGTGTTATGGCTCAGTTTCTTGCTGCGCTTTTATGGATGCTGAAAGCTCAGGCAGCTGGAATGACAGCTTTTATCTAAGTTATTCCAGGTATGGCGCTGTTGAAGAAAATATTATATCTTCGCAGATTGTTTATTATGATGTTAATTTAAGTGTTCCTTATTCAGATATTGCTTACAGTTCAGAAGAGCATGCTGGCGCTGAGTTCTATGAGCCGATAATTGCGTTTAGTGATGAGTGTATTGAATCGTGCCTGCTTAATCTGAATTCCAGCTTTTATAGGCTGGTTATTAATGTTACAGGGGGTTTTATTGAGATTGATTCTATCAGCTATAATGTTGAAGAAGAGGTTGTTGTTTCTGATAATTCAAGCATCCTGAATGAAGCCCCTATTTTGGTTAAGGATATCCCTGATATTGTTATTGAGAAGAATGGAAGGCATACAATAGACCTTAGTGAGTATTTTGAGGATGATGATAAAATAGTATATTACCTACCTAGATTAGAGGATATATTCTTTGCGAATTCATATACAGATACAGTATTTATTGTGCCTAATCTAGATTATACTGGAAATCAAGAAACCTTCTTCATAGCAAGTGATAATGAGCATACAGTCAAGAGCAACAAATTTGCAATTACTGTCAAAGATGGATTGGATAGGATTGAGAATAATACAGTTGAGAATATCACTATTGAGAATGCTACAGTTGAGAGGATTAACATGGCCCCCTACCTGGTTAAGGAATTTTCTGATATCTCAATTGGCGGCGAGTATAGGGTTGATTTAGACGAGTATTTTAATGATCCAGATAATGATAGTTTAACATACAGCAATTATGATGTTGACGATCTGATCGTGGTTATCGACGGAAGCACTGCTTTTGTTAAAGGTGTTTCTGGGTTTACAGGCAGCAAACATATGTTCTTCAGGGCTAATGATTCAAAGCTTAGTATAACTTCCAATGTGTTTAAGGTTAGTGTTAATGCCAGTTTAGTGAATATGGGCAGTATTAATGCCAGTGCTGTTAATGTTAGTGATGGAAATGGAAGTATTGTTAATGAAAGCTTAGTGCAAATGATGGCTGTTATCAACAAGCCAGTTAAATGGGTTAAAACAATTGATTTGGATGGTTCAGCTGGGAGTTTGACTGTTAATATAACTTCTTCTGCTATGGATGTTTCTGTTAAGAAAGTTGTTTCTGGTGTTAATGTTTCAGTTAACAATGTAAAGGTTGATGATAATGGTGTTGTTAAGAATTTAAGTTCTTTTGTAGCTGAGCAGAAGATTGATTATATTGACTCGAGGATTGATAAGTTAACTGATAAGAAAAGCGGGCTTACCAGCCTTGAAACAAAGGAGATAAATGGAGAGATAGTTGAGCTGAGGAATGAGAGGAATACCTTAACAGGATATGTGGTTTATGATTATAATGAGAAAGGGATTTTTATAAGGTTTTTTGAGTGGCTGTTTAGTGTTGAGATTGATCCAACAGGTTATGCTGTTGCTGATGTTTCCTTGAATGAAAGCAATAGCACATCTATCCTCATTGAAGAGAATATTTCGTCTGTTCTTGTGGAGTATGAAACACCCGGGCCTGAGGCTGTTGAGAAAGAGATAAGCTCTAATAAGAAAGAGATTGTTGTAAGTTCTGATGTGCATTATACTGATATACTGGCTTATACTGCATTGTCTACTGAAGTTCCATTAAATGCTGTTAAGATATATAATATTAAAGATGGAAATAGAGTGCCTGTTTCTGTTTATAGCTCTGATGATGCTGATAATGATGGGTTAGTGGAAACTGTGTATTGGATAGTGCCTCATCTTTCTAATGAGACTTATGAGGTTGAGATTACTGTGCTGAATGTGCAAAGCTATCCAACTGTCGGAGGAAACTGGACAGTTGAATTTAATACAACTGGTGAAGGGAATCTGATCATAAGCGCTATTAATAATACTAGTTATGGCAGTGGTTTACCTGATGATCTAACCCCATTAGAATTGAGATGCGAGAATTCCAGCTTAAATTATACATGGTTGAATAATTCTGCTTATTACGGCAATTATTCCTGCGATAATCTAACAGGATACTGGACAGTGAATGTGCTGACTTCTGGGGCGCACAACCAGATGTTTAATTTTTCAGGGCAGATGGCTTATGCTAATAATTTTGCTTCCAGCAACTGCAGCGGAGGCGGAGATTTAACAACTACCTGCTATATTAATGAGACATACTATGTTTTTGATGAAGAGGC